>Ga0315298_1000042_pt1 | contig 233807 bp, 208 predicted proteins | sample WHS_1_MG_FD_203077 | JGI IMG/M metagenome (GOLD analysis project Ga0315298, IMG submission 203077) | Extremophilic microbial mat communities from Washburn Hot Springs, YNP, Wyoming, USA - WHS_1_MG | ecosystem: Environmental > Aquatic > Thermal springs > Hot (42-90C) | place: USA: Wyoming... | reverse complement strand
ACGGAGAATAACCCCTGACGAACAATCACATCCGGTATCGTTTGCTCCCATAATGGGGCACCGCCTGTTTCGCTCGTGTAGAGGCGAAATGTAAGCGGAATCGTGTCGTTCACCCCAACACCTGAGGCATCAACAAGCTTCCCCTGGTAGTTAAAGCTCCTTGGCACTGCAGACACAAGCGCGAGTGCCACTGCTACAATCACGCACACAAACAACTTCTTCCTTCTCATGCTTGCCTCCTTTTTTCCTCACATTTAATAATACACAAAAAAATTTTAATAGCAAGTTTTTTATTTTGTAATTATCTGATTATGCAGCTATGCGGTAAGGTGCTCATCAATCCATTAATTACGAAATTTCCAGCTCGCAAGCCACAAATCACAATTACCGCTTATTCTAAAAATACCGCTTGACAATTTTTAGACATCACATATACTTAATGAGTGGACAGGTGGAAGAGTGGTATTCCACCAGGAAAGTAAAACTATATGCATGGGTTGAAGCAGTCATTTTTGACAGGGGATTCTTACAAGAATTCGTATGCGCGCCCATGAGAAAGGAGAGTTTTTGTGAACATCTATGTGGGTAACCTTCCTCGAGAATTGTCAGAAGAGGAGCTTCGCAAGGCATTCGAGGCGTATGGCAAGGTTGAGACAGTAAGCATAATCAAAGACAAGTTCACGGGAAGTTCCCGAGGATTTGGTTTTGTGGAAATGCCCACACAAGAGGAAGCGCAAGCCGCTATATCCGGGATGAATGGGCGTGAGGTTGGCGGGCGAAAACTTACTGTCAACGAGGCTCGCCCAAGAACAGAGGGCAGCGGAGGTGGAAGGAACAGGTTCCGCAGTAGTGGCGACCGCCACAGAGGCGGACAACGATGGTAATGTCGTAGATATTGCCAATTGCGGGCGGGGGAATCCTCTCTCCCGCCTTTTTTATTTTCTGTGGATTTTCGCTAAATATTATCGCTCGCTCGAAAAATTAGCAAATTTTTCGCCCAATTTTAAACTTTCCTCTTCAAAGCACGATAATTATTAAAAAGAAGTCCCCCTTTGTTGCGTTTGTGTATGAGGGGTAGGTAATTCCACCTGCCCCTCAAAATATTCTGAAATTAAGGATTTCTTGACCTTAAACACCTGTGACCATAAATTATTATCAAGGAAAGCTAAGGGGGTAAAATGCTTGTGGATCTCGGTATACTCTGGGAATGGGAACACGACGAGCGATTCGTGAAACTGCTCGATTCGGAATGCATAAAAGCCAGCAAAAGTAGCTATATAATCGCCCCGTACAATTTAAGCGAAAGCATTGGGAAAATAATCTCAGGCGCGCTCCTTTTCAAAACAGTCCTTGACAGGGCTACCGATACAAACCCATCCTTCAGACCAATAATTCCCCTTCTTGAGCGAACTAAAACAAGAATTATAAACGACCCTGCAAAAGCAGTTCGTGCAAATAACAAAGCCACAATGCACCTTGAGTTTATAACGGCTGGACTTAATGTCCCTTACACGATAATGATTTCCCCTACAGACAAAATTGAGGGAAGCGTGTTAAGTCCAATAGGAACGCCATTTGTGATTAAACCCGCTGAGGGTGGAGGAGGATATGGTGTTGTGCTTGGCGCCGGAACAATATACGAGGTTGTCAAGGCACGAGAAAGGCATTCCGATGGGCTTATTCTCATCCAGGAAGAAATCATCCCGGCAGAGATAAAAAATAAGAAATGCTGGTTTCGCGTGTTTTTTGTTTGCGGCAAAATTATCCCCTGCTTTTGGGATGTTAGCACGCACTATTATGAGCGGCTAACCCAAGAGGAGGAAATTGAGTTTAGCGAGTTGTTCAGGATAGCGGAAAAGATTAATCAGATTACGGGGCTTGAATTTTTTTCAACTGAGGTCGCAAGAACCAGGGATGGCAGATTTGTGGTTGTGGACTATGTTAACGATCAGTGTGATCTGCGTTTCCAGAGCGATGCGCCTGATGGTGTTCCAGACGAGGTTATCCACGAAATTGTGGGATCAATAATAGAATCGCTATGAATAATCAAGAATTCCCTCGCGAAGATTGGGTCTCGTAAAGCATTTATAAAACTCGCTGCACAACAAAAAAGATTATTTTTTGAGCCCTGGCGTGATAATCCTCATTGGGTTCATCTTATGCAGAAACGATTTCTGTTCGCAAAAAACAAACCGCTTTTCAGAAAAACGAATTTTAAAAGCAGCCAGAAACCTATTTTATGAAGAAGAATCTCGAATCTATGTTTCTTGCGCTGGTAAATTGAAATCCCGGTCCAATCTCCATAAGTGTGATATTAGCGTTATTTATAACTGTCCCCGGATCTAAGCGAAGCATATCATCCCACGCAGCATTGCCGTTTGCGTCGTAAAACCCAATCCCATCGCCATAATCCATTATGTTGTTTCCGTTTGCATCCTTCCAGGCTTCAATAAAAGCCTCAAGGGTTCCCGATAGCGAAAAGGAAATCTGGTAAGCACCTGTTGAGGGGTTAACTGGTGTAGGAAGAATACCGTGAATCTCGTCTGAATGGCTTGTGTCGAGGAATGCTACGGTATTAGCAAGAGCGTGCCCTGGCCAAAAGACAATCCCCGAAATAACGACCTGATTATTGCCGCCACCTCCACCTCCCCCTCCAGTTCCAGTTTGTCTTATGAATTGTGATAGAAAGGCGTGCCAATTGGTCGCCCTGAAAGAAAGCTGGCAGTAGTTTGTTGAATCAAACTGTTCGAGGTTTGAGGGGAAATGGATGGTCAACCCACCACGAGTAAGACCTGCGACATTGGTCATAGTCATAACAACGGCATCGTTTATATTCGCAATAATAGTATCCGCATAAGCTCTAATAATTATGTTATTCGCCAGATTTGGTGCTATGCTTGTATTCCTTATGTTGTTCGCGAACTCGCGCAAATCTACAAACGCGGGGTCATCATAATCGGTGAAGTGAGTTCTTCCCCAGGCATCCTTTACCTCGCCCCAATGATCGCCGGATTCTGTCACAAGATGATTACCGAAGTGCCCGATATTCGCACCTAAAATTCCAACCTTCTTTAAGTCAATGGCGGCAAAATGGGTTCGCTTACCTTTTCTCTGAGCCGCATTGTACACCGCCTGAACAATTCGTCTTGACAGTTCAACAGGTGCAATGGAGGGGTTTTTTCTGAGGGTGTCAAGCCATTCTGCGCTGCCCAAAATGCTCTCCATAGGAAGTGTGAACTCGCTTCCCAAAAGGTAGTCCGCACAATCCTTGAACTCGTATGCCACCTCAACCTGTGCCATAAGACAGGCATGGAAAACTAAAAGGTCAACCTTACCAAGTGTGCTTGCAATAGCATTCTTCATATTAGTGACGCTCATTATCCTTCCCGAGCCGTTCTGGTCATCAACACAGGCGCCGCGCCAACCACTACCATGATCATCTATTATAAGAACATAATGCTTTGCGGGATAATTGGATTTCACATACGAAAGGAAATCCTGTAATGTCCGCTGGTCCGACATATCCTTTGTCCCAAGGTTAACAAGCACCCGTGAACTTATGCTATCCGGCAATTCCCCGCTTTTCTTTTCTACATAGTAGTATCTCACATTCCCGCCGGTTTTCATTGCCCCAAGTGCAACTATAATTTTCATCTTATCCGTACTCCCCACCGCTTCCATCTCCTGAACATCTGCTATAGTGTAACTGCTTCCGTTGAGCATATAGTCGAGGTTGTTGTTCCCATCAAAATACCCGATAACAGTCCAGGTATCCTCACCGGTTATCCCCCCTGATGTTGGCGAGGTGGATTTTTTCTTGGAACATCCAGAAAAAATAGCGCACACCAAAACAAACAAGACCAGTACTCTCTTCTTTCCCATTTTTCTCTCCTTTCTTGACTTTCCTGGTCAAAATTTAATTTTTTGTTGGACACCTGTCAAGTCTTTTTAACAAAAATTCCTATTCACAAATCACAAGTTATACTATTCATTTTATCGGTATGAGCGAGAAATTTTTTAGTTTGGCTATACTTGATAGTATCAAATACTCTTTGTCAAAGACGCTTCCGGCGCTTATAGGATTTATAGGTGTTGTCATCTACACGAAACTCTTCTCGCCTGAGGAATATGGCAATTACGCCCTGGTTCAGTCCTTTATACTATTTCTCACGATATTCCCCTCCGGACTTTTAGGGAACTCGGCACTGCGATTCTTTATCCCATATAAAGACCGAAACGACCTCAAAAGCTACTACTCCGTCATCCTGATACTTTACATATTTTATGCCCTTTGTGTTTTCCTGATTTTCCTGTGCATTAGATATATTTTTCGTGGGCACCTTAGCAAAGGGCTTTTTAACCTGTACATACTTGCCTGCGTTGAGGTTCTGTTTTATGGTGCCTTTTCGGTATCGCTTGCGATATTCGTTGCGGATTTCCGCTCTCGCCTTTATTTACTCTACTCAATACTTCTCGGCACGCTGAAAGTGCTTGTGGTTGTGTTCCTTGCGGTTGCATTAAGGCAAGGAATTTATTCCGTAATGCTCGGCTCAATTTTGAGCATAGCATTTCTACTCCCTTTCATAATAAAGGGATTGCCCGGACCGGTCTTGCTCAGTTTTGATAAGCGTTCACTTTTAGGTTCGTTGGAATTCCTTTCCTATGGTGCGCCGCTCGCATTACTTTCCCTTGCTAACTGGGGTGTTCAGTACGCGAATCGCTACATAATAAGCCTGTTTGGTTCCGCAGAGGCAATTGCCCAATTCACAGTGGCATTCAATTTTTCCCAGCTTGCTATCCTGACCGCGCTTTCCGGCATACTTCTTCAGGCATCCCCAACTGTAATAGAACTTTTTGAACGGAAAGGCAAACCCGAGGCAGCGTCATTTATAACGCTTATGGCTCACTGGTCAATAGTTGTAGGACTACCGCTCGGGGTAGGTTTTTCGCTACTTGGAAGGGAAATCCTTGAGGTATTATCCCGAAAAGAATATGTCGCAGGGGCTCACCTTATACTTCCTTTCTCTTTATCCGCTCTTTTTGCCCACCTTGCTTTCATTTACAATAAGGCATTTGAACTAACGCGAAAAACCGCGTTTTCGGCAACCTATTTCATCCTGGGAGGTGTAATTTGTGTGTTGGGCTCGCTTGTGTCGGTGCCATATCTCGGTATACTTGGAGCGAGCATCTCCAATCTTCTTGCCTTTATACTTATCTTTTTGCTCGTGTTTCTTCGCGGGAAAAAGATTCTGCATTACGCTTTCCCGTTTCGTGCTTGCGTCTGGGGAGGGACATTTGCTATCGTCGTGATTCTTGCAAGCATCACCGCTAAATCCCTTTTCTTTGTGCCAATCTTGAGGATTTTGTCTACAGTTATTATCTTTTCGGTAATCTCACTACCAATCCTTTATTCGTTCTGGCGAAAGATCTTTGTTGTTGATTTATTTAACCTTGAACCATAATTTAATTATATGGAAGCGATTAGCAGAAGCCGCTCGCTTTTTTGGGGTCTTCTTTTAATCTGGTGTATTATATCCATTATCCTTGCCATAATCAAACTACCGTATCTTGCAGGGGTATGGGCTACACTCTTTTTTGCGTTCTTCATCATTTGCTTCCCCTCGTTCGGCATCGCGGGAATATTCACATTCCCGCTGATTTTCCCCGCTGTAATGAATGTGCTCGGCATTGAATCAAAGGCAATATTCGTCGTCAGGATTGGATTTATTCTTCTTGCTTTCCTTGCCTATGTTTTATGGAAACGAAAATCCAACGAGCCACCGCCAATAACACCCACGACGATATTCTTCACATTTCTTTCTCTTCTTATATTTATAGGGCAAATTTACACCCCGCTTAAACCCGAGGGAATTGATAGGTTGTTGTTCTTTCTATATTATGCTTTCATTCCCTTTTATCTTGTCCTTTTTATGGAACCCGAATATATCGAGCGAATTTTCAGGTGGGTATTTATTGTTGGGCTTGGGCTCTCAATGGCGACATTGTTGTATCCCGAGAGTCGGATACTATCAACAAGGATAACGCTTGCAGGCGGGGGCGCAATCACTTATGGAAGGTATTATGGACTTTCAATAATCGCAGGGTTGCACAACTATTTCGCCTACAGAACGGTAGACTCACCGAAGCGGTTCTTTTACATTATTGCAGTGCCTGTAATAGTAGTTTTCCTTTTCCTTACAGGCACGCGCGGTGCATTAGTTTCTCTTGCGTTTGCGTCTTCCCTGTACATACTATTTTTTGCCCCCGTGAAGAATTCAACAAGAATCCTGTTTATACTCGGGGCAATCCTTGCATCTGTGATCGTGATACTTACAAACCCGAGCCTCTTGCGATACAGGATACTTTTCTTTTCCGCTGCAAGCGTTTCAATCCGGATGAGGCTTATAATATGGAAAGAGGCATTGCAATTATTCCTGGAGCACCCATTTTTTGGGGTCGGCACGGGTGGATTTTCGGTTCATTTGCCACAGTACTTTTCTGGCTGGTACCCGCATAATATAATTCTTGAAATCCTCTCTGAACACGGCATTGTCGGCTTTATTATCTTTTCCCTATTTCTGTGGGCGGTTGGAAAAAGCCTCAGGTTTATATTTCGTGAATCGCGCGAAAAAAATATCAGGGCACTTGCGGGGTTCTGCTTTTGTGTTTTAATATTCGCTTTCGTGAACGCCCTTTTCAGCAGTGATATTGGCGGGAATAAGGACCTTTTTCTTGCTTCAGGTTTTATAGAGGCAATATCAATTGAAGTTATGCGAAGGGGGAACAAAAATGGCGCTCCAGTTTCATAATACCCTTGGCAACAAGAAGGAGGTATTCAAACCGATAAACGAGGGCGAAGTGCGAATGTATACCTGTGGACCCACCGTTTATGATTTCGCTCATATCGGGAATTTCAGGACATACATATTTGAGGACCTGCTCAGGAGGTATTTGAAATATAAGGGGTACAGGGTTATACAGGTTATGAATCTGACCGATGTTGACGATAAGACGATACGGGGAGCGAGAAGGGAAAAAATTAGTCTTGACGAATACACCGCGCGGTTTAAGCAAGCATTCTTTGAGGATATTGATACGCTTGGCATTGAACGAGCGGAGGTGTACCCGGAGGCGACAAAACATATCCCGGAAATGGTAGAACTTATAAAAAGGCTTATGACAAAGGGCTTTGCCTACCGCGCTGAGGATGGTTCCATTTATTTCAGGATTTCGTCATTCCTTGAGTATGGGAAGCTTTCCGGCAAAATTCTTACGGACCTGAAACCGACAGGACGTGTTCGCGCTGATGAATATACTAAGGAGGAGGTTTCGGATTTTGCGTTGTGGAAGGCGTGGGACGAGGAAGATGGGGATGTCTGGTGGGAAACGGAGCTTGGGCGAGGAAGACCCGGCTGGCATATCGAATGTTCCGCAATGAGTATGAAATATCTCGGCGAGACATTTGATATTCATACAGGCGGCATTGATAACATATTCCCGCACCACGAAAACGAGATAGCGCAGTCGGAATCGGCGACGGGCAAAAAATTTGTAAACTATTGGCTCCATTCCGCCCACCTAATCGTCGAGGGCAAGAAGATGTCCAAATCTCTCGGGAACTATTATACACTGCGAGACCTCCTGAACAAGGGCTTCAATCCCCTCGCAATACGATACCTATTGATTTCAACGCATTACCGTGTGGGGCTCAATTTTACATTTGAGGCTTTGAAATCCGCGGGCGCCGCTATTGATAGGCTCGCTGAGCTTCTTCATACCCTGGACCACTTCCAATCGGATTCTTCCACGGATAACCCGGACATTGAAAGGATCCTGGAGGAAATATGCCAGGGATTTGAATCCTCGCTTGACGATGACCTGAATATCTCGCCTGCGCTTGCCTCTATATTTGAGGGGATAAAAAGGCTAAACAAATTGATTCGGGATGTCGGCTTATCGGTTGCTGATGCAATGCGAATTCGCAACCTTCTTTTTAAACTTGACACAGTTCTTGGAATCCTTCCGGAAACAAAGGTTGTGGATAGCGAAATAGAACGGCTTGTTGCAAGGCGAGACATTGCTCGAAAAAATAAGGACTATGCTGAAGCTGACAAAATCCGTGAGGAACTCAATAAGCGCGGGATAATTATTGAGGACACGCCAAAAGGAACGATCTGGCGAAAAAAGATTTAGATTATAATTTTGCAGGGCACAAACTCCCGCCTTAAATTCTATATCTGAAACGACCGGGAATATAAGAGGATTAGCGACAAATGGTAAAAATTTGTGCGGGAATTGAGAAGGGAAAGAGGATAAGTTAGAAGCCCAAACCCAGAGGTTCCTCAAATTTTTAAATGGGTTTGCAGTTGTGTAATTAGGTTATCCTCTGAGGTAATTTAATGCGCAAACTTTTAAATCCCGAGCGAGGAGCCCACCTGGTCATCCCTTTTTTACCTTTAGTTTGACAATAGTCACGCCATCCCCGCCCTCGTTAGTCTCGCCGGCACGGAATGTTTCAACGCGGGTTTCCTCCTTAAGATAAGCACGGACCTTATCGCCAAGCCGTCCCTTACCCTGCCCGTGAATAATCACGAAACTTTCGAGGTTCTGTGCGGTTGCCTGGTCTATATAGGGTATAAGCTTTCGTTTTACCTCAGCCATAGTAAGCCCTCTGAAATCAAGCATTATGGGCAATTCCTTCCGCTCGTAGATAATCCGTCCTGTTTTAACCCGATCCTGCTGGGGTTTGCCTGCGCGCTCAATGAACGAGGTATGTATACGCATCTTAACCCCTTCCACAATAACCCTCGCATAGCCATTTTTATCGGTACCCTCAATAACCTCGCCGTATCGCCGCACCGATTTTATATAAACATAATCCCCTTTTTGAACATTGATAACATTCTGACTTTTAGCGAGTTCACGAAGTTCAGCGAGCCTCTTTATCTTCTTCGAGATAGTCTTTTCAGCCTCGCTTGCGATTTTCTCTGGTTCCTCAACTTTCTCCCTCTGCCGATTGATCTCCTCAACGATCCTTCGCTTCTCCTTTTTCAAAAATTCCTCGAGGATCTGCTCCTTTTTTTCGGCAAACTCCTGTCGGGCTTTTTCAAGCTCTTTGCTTTTAGCCTCATTAGCACGAATAAGCGAGGCAAGAAACTCCCTGTCGCGTTCAAGACGGTTTTCTTTCTCCTTGAGCGCCTGTTCGTATTCCTCAACAGCCCTGAGTTTTTTCGCAAGCTCGTCCGAGATAATATCAAGCCTTGCCGAGTCCCCGGGCAACGCTCTTTTTGCTTTTTCAAGAACTGAGCTTGTAAGTCCGAGCCGTTCTGCTATCTGAAAAGCCCACGAACGCCCGGGCTGACCCATAAGCAGTCTGTATGTCGGCTTAAGTTTTTCCTCATCAAACTCCATCCCCGCATTCACAAAATCCTTTCTTTGTGAGGGCAGGCTTTTCAGTCGCCCGAGATGTGTTGTAATAATTAGCGTAGCACCTTTATCAACAACATATTCGGCAATAGCTTGTGCAAGCGCTGCCCCCTCATCAGGATCAGTAGAACTTCCGAACTCATCGAAAAGCACGAGGGTTTCACTATCCGCATTTTCCACCGCCAGCTGGTAAAACCGAATATGTGAGGCAAAGCTTGAAAGCGAAAACTCTATTGACTGCTCCTCGCCGATGTCAGCGATAATCTGCGGGTAAAATGGGATGCGCGTGCCCGGGGATGCCGGAATCTCAAGACCCGAAAGAGCCATAAGGGTCAATAGCCCAACGCTCTTCAATACAACGGTCTTCCCACCCATATTTGGACCTGTAATGATAACCCCCTTAACCCCGGGTGGTAGTTCAAGATTCAAAGGGACAGGCACAAAGGAGGGTTTTTTTCTTTTCTCCTCGAGCAAAAGCGGATGGTAGGCATTACGCAAAACGAGGCTTTCGCCTGGCAAGACAATTTCGGGAGCAATAGCGGAAAATCGCTCTGCAAGGTGGGCTTTCGCCTGCGCAAAATCAAGTTCAGCAAGTATAGAAAGGTCAACCGAAAGGCTTTCGCTTTCCTGTTTGATCAAACCTGTCAAATGACGAAGGATTCGCTCTTTTTCTTCCTTCTCCTCAATCTCGAGTTCCTTAAGTTCGTTATTTAGCGGGAGTACAGATAAAGGCTCAATATAAAGTGTTGCCCCGGTTGATGATCGGTCGTGAACTATTCCCTTTATAGCCTTCCGCATCTCCGATCGGATGAGAAGTACATATCGCCCATCCCTTGTTGTTATGATGCGCTCTTGAAGGGCAGAAGAAACAAGAGGGGACGAAATCATCCGTGAAAGTATCTCATGGATTCTGGCGTAAATTCTTTTTTTCTTTGCGATTATTTCAGCAAGACGCGGGGTCGCATTTTCTTTGATCTGCCCTGGCTCCTCAAGATAATGCGGGAACTCCTCGAGGAGTGATGATGGGCGAACGAGAGACGAAAGAAGTGCCCTCAATCGAGGATACTTTGCTCTTGGGAGTTTCTCCCTTATGGATTGAAGACGAACAACTAATTGTGAAAGGAGAAGAAAGTGGTAGAGTTCGTCCTCGCGCAGAAGGGATTCTCGCCTGGCTCTGTCAAGGGGGTCTCTTAGATCGCGAAGGTTTTCAAGAGGAATAGCGCCGTTGTATGCATTGTATTCCTTTATCTCGTCAGTCAGTTTAAACGAATCCCTGCAAAATTCTGCTGATTTCAGGGGTTCAACCAGAAATGCTTTCTCCCTGCCGAGCGGGCTTGAAGCCTCCTGCGCGAGAAGTTCAATGATTTTCTGAAACTCTAATACCGAGGCAGAATGGGCATATTTGGGGTTCATATCTCGCGTGACACACAAAGTGCTTTGACAAGAAAGGCTACTGCTGCGGTTTCGGTCCTGAGGCGGCGTGGACCAAGGGAAATTGGGATGGCGCTTATTTCGCGGAGGAACTCCTTTTCGCGAGCAGAAAAATCGCCCTCGGGACCCACGAGCAACAAATATGCTTCGCCCTCTTTAAACGAGCGATAATCAAAAGATGGTAGCCCAAAAGGGTGAGCGAAAAAAATAGCCTCAAACATCTTGCGAAGCCTTATGAGTTCATCAATGGGTGCCACCGGAATAATCTTTGGCAGAGTCGCCCTTTTTGATTGCTTCATCGCATTAATAGCAATTCGTCTAATCCGATCGCTAAATTTTGCAATCCTTTCTTCATCCCACTCTGTAGCGATGTGGTCGGGCTTAAAAAACCAGAACCCCTTTGCCCCAAGCTGAACAGCCATATTAACAGCGATCTCAAGATTTGCCGGCTTAATCAACCCTACCCCAAGCGTTAAACTGGTTTTCGTTTCGTTTTCAATTATCACATTGCCGATTATCTTGCCCCAAACCCTTCCACGACGCTCAACAGCAAGCTCGGCTTCATACCCGTGCCCCTCACCATCGACTACAGTAATTATATCCCCATCGTCCAGCCTGAGAACCCTGGTAATATGTTCAGATTCGTCCTGGTCAAAAATTATCTCGTTATCAACGATATTAGCGGGCGGGGCGTAAAAATATGTATCAGTGTGTCGCATTATTTGAACCCTATCTTTGAGAACAAATCTTTAAGATTAAATTTGTCATCAGCCCCTTCGTGGAGCTTTGCGAGCCTTTCAAAGAGTTCTCGTTCTGCCTTTGTCAACTTTGTGGGGATTTTCACGAAAACCTGAACAATAAGGTCTCCGCGCTTATTGCCCGAGCGTATGCCCATTCCTCGCAGCCTGTATATCTCGCCGGACTGCGTGCCCGGATGTATCTCAAGCGTAGTTGTGCCATAAATTGTTGGGATTTCAATCTTCCCTCCGAGGACTGCAAGGTGAAGCGGTATCATAGTTCTGTGAATGAGGTCCTTACCGTTAAACTCAAACCTCGGGTCCTCAACGAGTTCAATGAATATAATAATGTCGCCGCTTGGACCGCCTTTAACTCCGGCGTGTCCCTCTCCCCTGAGCCTTAAAACCTCTCCATCACGAATACCCGCAGGAATCTTCACCTTGAATTCCGATTCCTTTTCCTTGACCCCTGTTCCACCACAGGCGGAACAAAAGCTTTTGGGGTCAATCCCGGTGCCGTGACAGGTTGGGCAGGTGACAATCGATACAAAATGTCCGAGCATAGAGCGTGTAACCTTTTGTTTCTGCCCGGTTCCTCCGCAAGTCGGGCAGGTAGACCTTCCACCGTATGGGTTTATTCCGCTTCCGCCACATCTATCGCATCTCACATTACGCATAACACGAATGATCTTTTCGGTCCCACTATCAGCCTCAGCAAATGTCAGCCTGAGTTTAATTTTTATATCCTTCCCGCCCGTGGTCCTTGTTGTTCGTGGTCGTGCAAACGAAAACACATCCGAAAAGACATCATCAAACCCGAAATCCTCAAAATGGTCCATAAAGTATCGCAAAGCATCCGATATATCGCTGAACCCGGTCCAGCTCGTTGTGTATGCCTGCTCCCCGGTCCCGGGCATCTGCATCCCTCCGCTGTCGTAAAGGGCTCGCTTTTCGGGGTCGCTCAAAACTTGATACGCCTCCGTTATCTCCTTGAACTTTTCCTCAGCTTCCTTGTTGTTCGGGTTCCTGTCCGGGTGATATTTCAGAGCGAGCTGGCGATATGCTTTCTTTATCTCGTCAATGGTAGCATTTTTGCTAACCCCAAGTATCTGGTAGTAGTCTTTCATAATTACTTGTTATTCCCCGTTTCTTTTTCTTTTACGCCGACAACAACCCGTGAAGGACGAATAACTCGCCCGCGCCTTTTGTAGCCTTTCTGAAGAACCTCGACAATCTTGCCCTCATCCTCGCTTGCAACAGTAGAAATCGCCTCATGCTCAAGTGGGTCAAATGGCTTTCCCTTACAGCTCATCTCCTCAACACCATACGAGGAAAGGAGGTCCTTCAACTGCTTATAGATAAGTTCAACGCCCTTTCTAAAGCCCTCGTGATCCGACCCGGAAGCAAGCGCACGTTCAAAGTTATCAAGGATTTCAAGAATCCCGCAAAAGATAATATCACCAAAAGCCTCAAAGCTTTCCTGCTGGAGTTTTGCTTGACGCTTCTTGAAGTTGTCAAATTCAGCAAGAAGCCGAAGGTATTTGTCTTTCAGTTCTTCAAGTTCGGCGCGAAGGGCTTTTTCAGTCTCACTAACAGAACCTTCCGCAAAAGTTTCCTCTGTGTTCGCCTCCATCCCTGAATCGCTATTTTCGCTTTCTATCCTCACTTTTTCTTCCTCTGCCATTTCTCCCCCTTTAAAGGTTTTATAAAAAAATATATAAATTATTTCTTTTGTGTCAAGTGGCGAAGTCAATCTGGATAAGAGAGACAAGAGGAAAAGCAAAAATTTACTAAATAGGTCTTGACAAATTTTTAAGTTAATTTATAATTTTTAGGTTGAACTAAAATAAGAAGATGGAACTAAAGGAGCGAAAAATGAAGCATATAACCCCAAGCCTTGAGGATTATCTTGAACAGATACTTATGATAATTGGCGAGCGGAAAATAGCACGGGTAAGGGATATAGCGAAGGGTTTATCTGTTAAGGAGGCTTCTGTGAACAATGCGATCAGAATACTGAAAGAGGCTGGGCTTATCACTCATGAGCCCTACGAGCAAATAGAACTTACCCGCAAAGGAACCCGCGTAGCCAAAAACATTCTCAAACGACACAGGATGTTAAAGTCATTTTTTAGGTCCATACTCGGCGTTGACGAAAGAACAGCTGCCCGCGATGCCTGTAAAATTGAGCACTATTTGAGCCAGAAAACAACGCGACGCCTTTTTGCCCTCGTCGAATTTTTGGGAACCTGCACTAATTGCGATAAATTCTTGAATTCTGGATTTGGAATTGCAGATGTTAAAGGGGGTGAAAGATGAAACCGCTTGCATTAGCACAACCAGGCGAAAGGGTGAGGATAAAGGAGATACAAGCAGGAAGGCGTTTTTGCTCAAGATTGCACGCTATGGGGCTTACAGAGAATACCGAGGTTGAGGTGGTCTCTAATTATGGGCGCGGTCCTGTGCTTATTATGAAGGATAATTTCAGGCTCGCTATTGGATGGGGTATGGCTCAAAAAATAATGGTTGAAAGCGTGGACAACGGCAAAAAGGAAAAGGATTTGTGAAAGAAACTCTTTGCGGAATAATTGGAAGCCCCAACTCCGGCAAATCAACTATATTCAACAATCTTACACTTGGCAATCAGAAAATAGGGAACTGGCCAGGGGTTACTGTCGAGAAGAAGGTTGGACGATTCGCGCACAGGGATATTCTCGTAAATGTTGTTGATCTTCCGGGGACATACAGCCTTACCCCATACTCACTTGACGAAAAGATATCGCGGGACTTCATACTCAACGGGAATCCGGACACAGTAGTTGTTGTCGTGAATGCGGGAACCCTTGCACAGAGCTTGTATCTTGCCATTGAACTTCTTGAACTTGGCATAAATATCGTTATTGACCTCAATATGATGGACATCGCCGAAAAGCTGGGGTTGGAGATAAATTATAATGTTCTATCAAGGATTCTTGGCGCGCGAGTCGTTCCAACTATTGCGGACAGAAATATCGGCACCGAAAATCTCAAGGATGCGATTGTGGAATCCGCCCTTAAGAAGGATAGTAAGGTTTTAAGCATAAACTACGGAGCAGAAATTGAATCTGCGTTAGAAAAACTCGTGGCGCTTTTGAACGAGCGAAAACCGAGCCTGAAATACCCGGCTCGTTATGTTGCGTTAAAACTTCTTGAATCGTGCGGGGAAGTTGAACAGGAGGTCTTGCAGGACGAGTCTATAAAAGCGTTTGCAAAAGAGGGTTGCGCGAAATTATCAAAAGCGCTTGGTGGCAATCCCGAATCAATATTTTTTGAGAAGCGACACGGTTTCATTTGCGGGCTTATCCACGAATGCGTTAGGCGGAAACTCGGTATCAAAGAAAGGATAGAACTGACCGACAGAATAGACAAAGTCGTTTTGAATAAATTTGTTGGCATCCCGCTTATGCTTCTGGCAATGTTTTTAGCCTTTCAGTTCGTCTTCACCTTTGGAAAACCATTCACAAGCATTTTTGAATCCTTCTTCGATTTTTTAGGCAACCTCGTTGGGTCAATTACCACCCATCTTGGTGCCCCCGACTTGTTTTCATCCTTCCTGAAAGATGCCCTCATTGGTGGCGTTGGCACTGTGGTTATGTTCCTGCCGAATATGTTTTTTCTCTTCTTTTTAATCGCAATCCTTGAGGATTCGGGCTATATGGCTCGTGCAGCTTTTGTGGTGGACACATTTATGCACAAGCTTGGGCTCCACAGCAAATCGTTCATCCCTATGATTATGGGTTTTGGCTGTAATGTCCCCGCTATTATGGCTTGCCGAACGCTTCGCTCGGAAAAGGACAGAATACTCACAATACTCATAATTCCGCTGATGTCCTGTTCCGCTCGACTTCCAATATATATACTTTTTACTTCTGTCTTTTTCCAGCGCTACCAGGGGTTGGTGGTTTTTTCGCTTTACATTTTGGGGATACTCTACGCGGTTTTGGTCGCGAGGATTTTCAGGGGGCTTTTCTTTAAGGGAGAGACAGACCCACTCATTATAGAGTTTCCGACTTACCGTGTCCCGCGCCTTAAATATATTCTTCTTTCCGCATGGCAATCCTGTCTTGTGTTTTTAAAACGGGCTGGCACATTTATATTTTTTGGTGTCGTGATACTCTGGATTTTGGGTAATCTTCCCCCCGGGGTTGAGTATGCCTCAAAAGAGAGTATAGTCGGGCGACTTGGCTCAATCTTTGCGCCCTTATTTTCCCCTGCTGGATTTGGGTTCTGGCAGGCTGCAGTCGCGCTTATCTTTGGCTTCTACGCTAAAGAACTTGTGGTCGGTGCTCTTGGAACTATGTTAGCTTCAGAAAATCTTCCCCTTGAAATCGCCATAAAAAGCTATTTCACGCCCGTATCCGCTTATGGTTTTATGATTATGTCCCTTCTTTATATGCCCTGCTTTGCCGCAATCTCAACAATAAAAAGCGAGACGAACTGGCGCTGGGCTTTATTGGCTATCTCTTATACGCTCGTTCTTGGCTGGATTTCAGCAACTGCTTTCTACACACTCGCAAGCCTCTTCCATATAACTTGATTTTTTGGCAAAAACGATTTTCTTTTTAGGGCAACGCCTGATGCCTTTGATGCTCAAAATAGGGGGTAATTATGGGGCAAACTATCCTGGAAAAGATCCTTCAGGCACACACGAAGGATGAGGTCTTCCCCGGTGCTGTGATATGGCTTGATATTGATATAAGGACAGCACGGGATTTTGGAGGACCTAATGTCGTTAAGTATCTTGAGGAGGAGTATCCCTCAGACCCGATTGCGGACAAAAGCAGGACATTTTTCACATTTGACACTGTTGCGCCTGCTAATAACATCCCGTACGCAGAAAATCAGCAGATCTGCCGTGAGTTCGCAAGGAAGCACGGGATAAAGCTTTTTGATGTTGATTCGGGGATTGGGACACACACGCTTCTTGAAAACGGCATAATAAGACCTGGAATGACAGCAGTCGGAACAGATAGCCACTATAATATCCTTGGAGCGATTGGCGTTTTCGGTCAGGGTATGGGGGATATGGATATCGCGTTTGCGTTCAAGACGGGCAAGACCTGGTTTGAGGTTCCCGAAAGCGTGAGGATAAACCTTAAGGGAATGCCACGCTTTCCTGTCACTGCAAAGGATGTGGTGCTTGAACTCCTCAGAATTTTTGGTACAAACGGGCTTCTCGGATATGCGGTTGAACTTTACGGCGATTACATTGACTCGCTCTCGCTTGATGAGAGAATCACAATAGCGAGTATGGCGACCGAAATGGGGCTTATTTCTTTTTTCTTCCCTCCATCAAAGAAAATCGCAAGTGAACTCAAAGCCCTTTCAGGCTATGAGGCAGAGTTTATTTCTGCGGACACCGACGCAAAATACAAAAGCGAATACACAATAGATATATCAAATCTTGAGCCTCTTCTTGCAGCCCCGTATTCGCCCGGTAATGTTCATCCGGTTCGTGAATATCTCGGGCAGAGGATTGACACGGTGTTTGTTGGCTCTTGCACTAATGGCAGGATTCTTGATATACATCAATTTGCTGATTTACTCGATGGTCACAAAGTTAAAGATGGGGTAACCGCACGGGTCGTTCCTGCAACACGAAGGATTTTCGGCAAAATCCTTGAGGATGGCACACTCGCTCGCCTTTTCAACGCAGGGGTAATTGTTAGTCATGCAGCCTGTGCGGGTTGTGCCTCGGGGCAAATTGGTATGACCGGCAAGGGCGAACGACAACTTTCCACAGGCAACCGAAACTTTAAGGGTAAACAGGGAAGCGGGGAGACATTCCTCGTTTCACCTGTGGTCGCAGGTGCATCGGCGAAGGAAGGTAAAATTGCTTTACCATAAGGAGGTAGCAATATGAGTGGAGAACTGATTATTAAAGGACCGGCATTTGTTGTCAAGGATAGGAACGGCAAATTCATTGACGATATTGATACTGACCAGATTTTTCACAATAAGCACCTCGCGATAACCGATATAAAGGAAATGGGCAAATATGCTTTCGGCAACCTTGAGGGCTATGAGGATTTTCCGACCCGTGCGAAACCGGGAACGATCCTTGTTGTCGGGAAGAATTTCGGTTCTGGTTCGTCCCGCGCTCAGGCTGTGGATTGTTTCCGTGCGCTTGGTGTTTCGCTTATTATCGGACAATCTTTCGGTGCTATATACTGGCGAAATGGTGTAAACGCAGGTTTACCACTTCTCCGTATACCAGGGCTTTTGCCCGATATGGTCGAAACCGATGATGAACTTGAAATTGACCTGACAAACAACAAGGCGAAAAACCTCACAAAGAAGATAGATCTTCCTGTGCCCCTTCCCTTCTCTCAGGTTCAGCGCGAGATATATCTTGCTGGTGGGCTTTTCAATTTTGGACGCAAACTCGCAAGCAAAGGCATACAAACTGTTTGAATACAATCCAGCTTAAGTCAGGCTTGACAGATGCCGCTCAGGAATATAAATTAGAACATAAACCCTAAACCTTTGAGCTCGAAGCCCCCTGTAAAAAAGAGCAACACAATTATAACTGAAACCCACTGGCTTGAAAAACTGGGATTTTTCATTTTGCTCGGTGTTTTTATCTTATGGGTAGCGGGCTATTTTTTTAATCCGAAAACCTCGCGTGTCAAGCCTCAAAGCGCAATCCCAGCAAACGGCATAATCAGGATTCATGTGCTCAACGGATGCGGTATAAAGGGATTATCGCAGATTTTTGCCGAACATCTTCGAGCGCAGGGCTTCTATGTCGATATAGGCAATGCGCAATCGCGGGACTATCCCGAAACAATTCTTCTTGACCGCAAAGGGAAAAAAGAAGAGGCAAAAGCTATTGCGGGTATTTTGGGGCTTGATACCACTTCTGTTCTCCTTGAGCGCTCAAGCAGTTTCGTTTACCCGGATTTCGTACTCATCATTGGCAGGGATTATAGGAAATACCTCAAGAAATGATTGAAGAGGTTTTGTAGGATGTTGAATCTTTAATTAGCAGGGTTAAAGAAAGAAGGAGCGTGAGAAGGAAATCATCGCGAACGCTCGCAAATCTTTGCGCAACCTGTGCGCTTGAGAAAAAAGGGCAAAACATAAAAATACTTGACCTTCGCGGGCTTACAGACATAGCCGACTACTTCGTGATTGTTTCCGGTGAGTCTATTATCCATCTCCATTCAATTGCCGATCACATAGAGGAAAAGGTACGCGAAAGGTTTGACGAAAAGCCCTGGCACCGCGAGGGCGACAAAATCTCACGATGGGTGCTTATTGATTATGTAGATGTCGTGGTTCACCTTTTCACTCCCGAAACGAGGGAATTCTATGGACTTGAAAGCTACTGGGGGGACGCGCCGGTGAAGGAGATTACCGATGAAAAGGTTCGTAGAAGAACTTCTAAAAAGGAAAATAAAAGAACTTTACAGGATTGAGCTTCAGTCTGTCCCGGTTGTTGTTCCGGAAGAAGAGACATTCGGTGACCTTTCCACTACGGTTGCATTCCAGCTTGCAAAGGTGTTGAGAACAGATCCACGGAAAATTGCATCGGAGCTCGCAGAAAAGTTGAACGAGGATGAACAGGAGAATTTTCGGTCAATAACCGCGACAGGCGGATATATTAATTTTATATACAGCACGAAATATCTCCAGAGGCTTGCGGGCAGGATTGTTGATGACATTGAATCTTTCGCCCGTTCGGAGCTCGGTCGTGGCGAGAAAGTTCAGATAGAATTTGTCAGTGCAAACCCTACGGGACCCCTGAACATCGTTTCTGCGAGGGCTTCGGCTGTGGGAAGCACTCTTGTCAATCTCCTGAAAAACGCCGGGTTTGATGCAAGAAGCGAGTATTATATAAACGACTCCGGCGGGCAGATTGAAAAATTGGCGCTCTCTTTTGAGGTGAGGTACAGGTCGCTACAGGGAGAGGAACTACCAATGCCTGAGGATGGGTATTTCGGGGAATATCTCGTTGACTACGCAAGGGAACTTTTAGGCGACCCCAACAAGCCACAAAAGATAGATTTGGAGTTTTTGAGGCACTACATAGTAAACAGGATAATAGAAGACCAGAAGAAAGACCTTGAGAGTTTCAGAACGAATTTTGATTCGTTTGTGAGGGAGAGCGAGATCAGGAAAAGCGGGCGAGTTGAACAAATTCTTGAAAAATTCAGTAGTATTGGGGCGACATACACGAAAGATGGTGCGTTGTGGTTCAGGGCGAGCAATTATTATAAGGGGGCTGAGGATTCGGTGCTTGTAAAGAGCGATGGCGAATGGACTTACTATCTTGTGGATATTGCTTACCACATTGACAAGTTCGAGCGCGGATTTTCGCGAGTCTGGGATATATGGGGTCCTGACCATCATGGGCATATCCCGCGGATGATGGCTGCTTTAAATGCGCTCGGCTATGAGGGCAGGTTTTATGTAATACTCCTTCAACAGGTGAATATTCTTGAGGGCAAAGAGAGATTGGCTATGTCAAAGAGGGCGGGAAGGATTGTTACGATGCGCGAACTAATTCAAGCTGTCGGGGTTGATGTTGCGCGCTTTTTCTTCCTTTTGCGCCGAATTGAAAGCCACCTTGATTTTGACATTGAACTGGCGAAGCGCCAGAGCGAGGAAAATCCGGTATACTATGTCCAGTATGCCTATGCAAGAATCCGTTCCATTATCAGGTTTGCCGAAAATAGGGGATTTAGAACAGATACCGAGGAAGCCCACAAGTATTTCTCCGAGCTCAAGGAAAGCGAGGAATTTGAACTTTTGCGCAAACTCGCCCTTTATCCAGAGATACTCGAAAAATCCGCAATAAACTTTGAACCGCATCATATTCCCGCTTACCTTATTGATCTTGCAAGGCTTTTCCACAACTTTTATCACAGGCATCGTGTTATCGGAGTTGGCGTCCCCGAATCCACGAGCTACGCACGGCTAATGCTCGTTACTGCTGTCGCTAAGGTCATAGAACATGGGCTTGCTATAATGGGGGTATCCGCACCGGAAAGTATGTAAAGCAGGATTCGGATTTATGCCGCTTATAAAAATTGTAAGAACCACAACCCCACCAGAAGATAGAACCCTTCCGAGCTTAAAGGACGAGATTGTTATATTTCCTTATGAGACCGCGGTTAAGTCTGCTGAAAGAATATTGTTGAAAGAGCGCGGGGTTATTTTCGGCGCAAATTTTGTTTCAATAGGCAGGCTTGCGGACGAGCTCGGGCAATCTATTTTGTGTGAAAAGATTATTGCCAAAAGATCCCACAAGAAGGCAATAATGCTGAAACTTCTTCTCCAGAGCGAGCGATTTTCAAAGTTTGCTTATGATGTTGTTGATGATTTTTTATCAATTGCGGAATGGCTCGAAAATACCGAGCCCGAGTCTCAGCCAGAATTTGACTATCAAAAAGAGGCTCTCAAGATAGTCCAAAAGTATTTTTCTGAACTTGATAGCGCGGGATTTATAACAATACAAAACCTTTACAGGCTTCTTGCAAAATCAATAAATAAATCGCTCCCGCAAATTGCCGGAAAAGATAGGTTAATAGTTAGAGGATTTATTGAGCTCACCGACGCTGAGGCTGAATTTGTTATGGCACTTGCAAGGGTATTTGACGAGACGATAATAGAAATAGAGCGCGAGCCTGCAAGGGAGTATTCATCACTTTTTGTGCCCTCCATAATTTTAGAGCACAAGATAAAACGGCTTGCAAAAATGTGTTCAATTGGGGTTAAAATTGTTGATGAAAGGCATACGCAGGCTGCCATAGAAACGCTCCTTAAGGCAATTGCTTATCCCGAAAGTAAAGATCTGAAACCACCCTTCAGATACATCGCAATTCGCGATAGATTTGAAGAGGTCAGTTATGTGATGTCCGAGATAAAGGAGAAGGCTCAATGTATACCCCTTGACGAATTTTTAATTTTGGTTCCCTCCCTTGACCGCTACGCACCAATAATTGAACTTCTGTCAAAATCCTGCGGGCTAAATGTGGATTTTGTCGGATACCATAACCTGCATAAATCCGGAATTATAAGAACCTTACTCGGTCTTCTTGAGGGCGCCAGAAAAGGGTTGACCTTTCATAACCTGCTCCGCTATTGCGAGGACCCGCATCTCGATTTTGTTGCCCGCCCATCGCGCTCAAGTATAAAAGCGATCCTTCCGTATGCTAATTTTTGGGGAATTAACTATGAGGCAATAATTAAGGCGCTTGACGAAAGCCCCGGTGAAGAGCTTGTCCAGGCGTTCAACTTTTATAGGGAAATTCAGAATTTAATAAACCCGTTCACAAAGGAACTTTGCCCCGGTTCTGCAGCCGAAAATCTTCGTGACCTTGTCAGCAAATTTTCATCTACCGGTGAAGCGGAAAAAAAGGCAAAGGAGTGTGCGCTAAACCTTATTAACGAACTTCCAGTGCTTGCGGAACTTATGGGCAAGAGCAAGCTGAATGCGGGCGAACTTATTGCAATTATCTTGACGGAGGCATCCGAAAGGAGCCTGCCCACAAAAAGCGGGGGCATAAAAGTTTCACTGCTTGAGGAGGGCGCTTTCATTTATGCAAAGGAGGTTTATATCCTTGGTATGGTTGAGGGAGAATTCCCACCGGTAGAGTTGGAGAATGCTATTTTTACTCGTGCAGAACTAAAGAGGCTGGGCATTAAAAGAACGGATCCACAATGGCGGAATCTCTTTGCGTATTTGAGGAACGCCGGACGACAAAGTTCAAATGTAACGGTATTATATCCAACGCTTGACGGTGAGGATGAACTGATCCCCTCATACCTTATTTTCCCTTTCGCGCCGTGCAGAGAACAAAACGAGCGACTCAATTCAAGTTTCAAACTTCAAATTGCCCTTGGCCGGGAATACTCAAGCCTTTATGCGCCAGTGTCAGAAATAAAATTGCTGAAAAAAGCGATCCCGGAAAATCTTAAGCGTCTTATGCATCTTCAGTTTGTTCGCCACTTCAGGGAACCACTCAATGAATACAGCGGGATAATTCGTACTGAGCAAGGGAAAAGGGCTCTGGCGGAAATACTTCACAAAAAAACGATTATGTCCGCGAGCAAAATAGAAAGATACATTAACTGCCCTTTCAGATTTTTCGTGGAGGAGATCCTCGGGCTCAGGTCCCCGGAGATTCCGCAGGAAGAATTGCCGAGCGTTGATTTGGGGAATCTTATCCACAAAATCCTTTACCAGTTCTACCGTGACCGAATAGTGAGAGCATTAGGGAAAGAGATTACACGCGAGAACCTTGACGAAATCAAGGATATGAGAAAAAAGCTTGAGGATGTGCGAGTAAGCGAGCACAACATTGATGAGGCAAAATCGGAGATTGAAGGGATTGTGAACCAGGTTTTAACCGAGCAACTTTTGCCGAAATACCCTCATCTTGTGGGTGCATATCGCGAAAAGATTATTTCAATTCTTTATGATTTTCTTGAAAGGGAACTGGAAGACAGGAAAGGTATCCCGATTATGCTTGAGGCTTCGTTTGGCGTGAAACATCCAGGCGGCGTTCTTCTTTTTGACAGGCCGTTTCAATTGTCCGATGAGTTTGGCATAAACGGCGTAATTGATAGACTTGAAATCACAGACGATGGCAACATAGTGATAGTTGATTATAAGATTGGTTCAACACCAACAGGAAAAGAGATTTTAAGTGGTGAAAGTATTCAGGTACCATTGTATGCGCTTGCGATAAAGGAGATTCTTTCGGGATACGGGCTTGAACTGACGGGATGCGGGTATTACAAAATCAAAGCGGGCGAGGTCAAAAGAAGCCCTGAGATTGGCGAATTCGCAACCAGCAGGCTAAAAAATAAGGATTTAGATGAGGTTCTCCAGAAAACGCAGGATGTGGTTTTATCGGTGTTGTCAAAGATTAGGGAGGGTATATTCCACCTTACGCTGAAAAATAATGAATGTGGGCGATGCTACCTCTGGGGGGTGTGCAGGGAAGCATTTTGCGAGGTTGGTTTCAGGGTAAATTCCCAGGAAGAAAATCCGAACGCCTTTTTCAATCCCATTGAAGACCATTAGCAGGGGGCAGTTCCATCTATTGCGCGCTAATTTAATTGTGGGTTGTGGGGTTGCTATTTTGTCCCTGACTTCTGGCTTCACAATTTCCACTTGACCTTTTTAAATATTTTGTATAAATTATAAAATTATGAGAAGGAGCTTTTTGGCAATTGTGTTATTTCTCTGGTGCGGATTTGGTTTTTCAGAAACGATTTTGCACACCACTTATTCCGACTTTATCGGCGGGACATTTGAGCGAACAACAGTTTTGAGTCCTGACCCGGATGGTGTTGATGATGGTGCGATTTCGTTTCCGGTGTCGCTTCCCACAATAAAAACATTGATTATATACCCGCCGGAAGAATTCCCATCAAATACCGCCTGGCGATTGAATCTCTATGAAAGGGATGGGAATCCGCCTGTTGATATAAGAGCCTATGGGATATCCATAGAGGAATTTCAGAGGGTAAGCTCGGTGCGGGAGCGCTTTCAGGCTGTTTCGTTTGAGGATGGTTTGCGGCATAGTTTGAGCCTGGAATTCTTTGATGCCATCATTTTTGGGGTTGCTGATGTCTACGGTTACCACGACCTGAATGCTCTTGCGGTAAATGCAGTTAGGGAATTCGCATCGCTTGGTAATAAGGTTATTATTTTCACCCACTCCACAGTATGGAACGCGGACTGGGACAGACACACAAATTTTAACTCCCTCATAGATATTCACAACCTTCGCACCGAACCGCAGGGCACATACGATACATTCAATGTAGTCGTGAAATATCGCGACATTTACCATCCAGTACTCAATTCCCCATTTATCCTTCCGGACACTATGCCGATTTCGTACACTCACAGGCGCGGTCAGATCCCCGACGAGAACGAACTTTTATATATCGGCAACATATATACAGATTACCAGGGCACATATTTTTCCTGCCATTATAATCCAGTAACAGGAAGTTATGGGGTATTTTTAAACTATGGTCATCAGGCAGGCTCGCCATTTGAGTGGGACGCAAAATCCACAATAAATGCTTTATTCCTTACATTCCATGACTCACTTTTAACAGGCTCGTATATTTCGCCACTTATTGAGATTGCCCCGGGAATTGGTTCCATTGTGTTGCTTGAAACAACTGTCAGTGCCAATGGGCTTGGAAGCGTCATTTTGAGAGTACGGAGTTCCTCTGATGGGGTTGTTTTTTCGGACTGGATAATGGTAGCGCCCGGCACGCGAACAAGGATTCAACTTGAACGATATTTTCAGTATCAATTGTTGCTTTCGGGCTATTCTCTTGCTGCGCCTGTAGTGCACTGGATAAAATTTGATTATGCGCGCGTGCTCATTAATGCGGAACTTGAAAGCCCACCTGAGGGCGCAATATCTTCATGCCCAAGCCAGGCAATCACATTCAGAATAAACTCATTGAACGGGATTGATTCCTCTTCGCTTAGACTGGAAATTAATGGCTCAATTTTTACCATTGACTCGCCCTCCCTTTCCCTTTTTGATCCTGCGATGCTTGTATTCAATCCTGATACCCCGTATACCCCGGGTGAAACCCTCAACTTCGTTCTCAGTGGAATTCGCGACACCCTTGGTTTTGAGGCTCCTCCCATAGCCTCTTACTTTATTGTTGACATCTCCCCGCCCTATGTGACCGCATTTTACCCCTCCCCAGAAACCCTTCTCCCGCATTTTCCCGAGTCGCTATGGTTTAATATATACGAGGATTTCACAACAATAAATTGGGATTCGCTTTACCTTATCGTTGGCGAAAACCGCTATTCGCTTCACTCAGAAGAAATTACACAAGAGGGAAACAGGCTTGTATTTCATCCGCGGTATGGGGTTTTTCCGCTTGGGAGGGAATACGAAGTTCGGCTTGGCGGATTAACCGATACGCCAATGCTCTGCGAACCAAACAGGATGCGCGAGCTAAACTTCAGGTTTTCTGTGGGAAGTTTCTTATTCTCTCTGCCGGAGACATCGGCATATGCGGGCGATACTATAAGATTGCCGATTCTAACAATTGGCGGGGCTGGCGACTTTGACAGCATAAAAGTTGGCATTTCCGTCGATTCCACAGTTTGTGTTCCCGTAAGAATAGAAGCAGGTGATGGTTGGGCACAGTCAAGCAGGCTCGTTATTCAGAGGTTAAGCGAGGGGTTTATTCAATTTGTTTTCAAAGGCACGATCCATATTCGTGAGGGCGTTATGTGTTATCTTGTCGTTGCGGTAAAAGAAAACGCTCTTGGCTGGGATTTCTCGCAGTTACGGATTGAGGAGGTGCTCATAAATGGGGCTTATAATACAGATGATGTCGATGGTTTTTTGAGAATACTCTTTGTGCCTGAAGAATGGCTTGTTGAACTTCAATTAAGTTCTGAGGAGCATATTTCGTTGGTTAGTTATGGTATGAGCACGTCTGCTACGGAATTATTTGACTTCGGCGTTGATAGAATCTTTGTGCCCCAGCCCCCGGGATTCATCCAGGCTTATTTCCCGCTAAATGACCCTGACTACCCCTATATCACCGGGCTTGTTCGTGACATACGGGGGAGAACAGATTTTGCTTGCTGGACGCTAAAAACCGGCACAACCTCTGGAACAATAAGCTGGGATAGCGCAACTTTACCGCAAGGCGAGAACAGGATAAATGGCATTGATATGCGCACGATATCCTCACTTCCTGTATCGCCTGGTGAAAACTTTATTATCACATATTCTGCCCCGCCCCCGGTTGATTTTACAGGCGAACTCGAACCGGGCTGGAATCTTTTGTCAGTGCCTTTTTCTCTTGCCCGCCCTGATGAGCCCGAAAGAATTTACCCATCTATGATTGGGCGACCTTTCCATTATGATCCACGCGCCGGTTATTCCATCGCCGATTTCCTTGTGCCGGGGAAATCCTACTGGGTCTTATCTGTTACGAGATGGGGGATTCGTTATTCTGGGCGTCTATGTGGGAATCTATCAATTGTTCTTCAGCCGGGCTGGAATATGATTGGTGCCCCACAAAGATCTATTTCTTTTGCCTCAACCAATGTTCACCCGCCCGGCGCCATTTTACCGGAGATGCTTTATACTTTCTCCACACACGCTAATGCCTATGTTCATTCCGATAGTCTCATCCCCGGGAAAGGCTACTTCCTATTTGCCCTTTCGCCCTGCACGCTTGAATTCTCATCCCCTTTTGAAAAACAAACCGAAAAGAATAACAAAATAATTTTTTCTTTCTCAAATGGCGCACGCCTTTATATATTTACGGAAAACGGAATGGATATTCCCGCGCCGCGCTTGCCCAGTGGAGAGTTTGGATTAACGCCACATTTCGTGATAAACGGTAACCCCTGCTTAGGTATTTCAATTCATTGCAGGCACGAATTATTTCTTGACCTACCGCAGGAGATGAACGAGTTCAGGATTGAATTTTTTGGCGAGCGCAGTTTTTCTCTTGATTTAATCGGTGAAAATGATATATTAGAATTACAGGAGAAAAAAGTTTATCGCGTTTCACGAGGAAGATACAGGATAAAAGTTGGAGCGAATCTTACGGTTTCACCAGAACTTGTTCTTTATCCGAATCCTTTTAATGAGTATGTGAATATAAAAGTAGATGGCATAAAGTCCGATGATGAGTGGCGGGTTCAGGTAATAAACCTTCTTGGCGAAAAGATGGGCGAAATCAAGGGGACAGGAACAAAATTGTATCGCTGGGATTCTTCAGGAATTCCATCTGGAATATATTTTTTGAGTTTAGAGGTCGGGGGTGCAAGAGAGGTAAAAAGGGTTCTTGTTTTGCGGTAAAGCCTGAATAAAGTGCGAGGCAAGCGTCTGAACTGAATGGATGAACTAAATCCATGTGCGTCCGAAAAAAGTAGTCGGTAAATCGTTGTAAGGAGCAAGAGTGAAGCCTTGTCCCCGACATAGGTTGATTTTGTTTGCGTTAGTACTTTTGAGCTCATCGGGGTATGCTTTTCTCGATTTACAACTTGAAAACAAGGGTCCTTACTTCCTGCCCCCCGAGGGGCGATTCAAGGACTATAAGTTAAATCCTGCGGATACGCTTGTTCCTTTGCTTTCGTGGAGCAGGCTTCCTGTGACCGAGTACGGGATTGCAGATTTTGAGAACGGCTGGGTAGTGTTCAGGGAGTACATCTACGGGACGGACGAAATCTACGAGCGAAGGGTGATTTATATCAAGGATTTGAGGTACGACAAACTTGCCTGGGGGAGACAATTTCTCACTAACCTTGCAAGGGAAAGCAGCAAGCGGAGGAGCCTTTCGTTTGAAATACCGTTTGAGTTCCCGCGCGCGCTTCAGCGTGTTTTTGGTGAGGGTGGCGCGGGACTTCATGTTTCCGGCTACCAGAGGGTGGAATTCTCCGGGCGGAGCGAGTGGACAGAGGGCGAGGTTCAAACAGCATACACAAAGAGAAGCACATTTCCGAGCCTTCAGATGAAGCAGGAATCGGCGTTCTCAATCACGGGCACAATTGGTTCAAAGATAAGTGTGAAAGTTGACCAGGACACAAAGAGACAAACGGACCTGAAAAATACAATCAATTTGAGACATGTGGGCGATGAGGACGATATCCTTCATCTTCTTGAGGCAGGAAACACAACGATAAGCCTGCCCAATACCCGATTTGTTGGGTACAGCGAGCATGTGCAGGGTTTGTTCGGGATCAAGTCTGAACTTCAGATTGGACCCTGGAACATCACCGTAATAGCGAGCCAGGATAAAGGCGCAAAAGAAACTGCACACATAACAGCAGGGGCAAGTCAGGACAAATTCACAATCAGGGACTACGAATATTTGCAACGAACATACTTTTACATTGATAGCGTCTGGGCTTTTCACACATACCGGGAAGGCGACTCAATAACATATGTGGAACTTTACATAGATGACCAGATTGAATCCAATAATCTGGCTCTGGGCGCACGAGATGCCTGGGCGGTGCCTCACCCGAACTGGAACCCACCGGACACAATGAGCATTGAGGCTGACCGCGGATTTTATCACCCACTTGATGTTACACGTTATTACATAAACCGCAAGGAGGGCTGGATCAGGCTTGAAAATCCGATCCCCGAAAATTATACACTTGCTGTAAGGTATGTTGTTCGGCACTCGGATGGCTCTTACGATACTGTTGGCGGATGGTGGAATGGGCTTCCGGTGTACAAGATAATAAAGCCTCAGACGCAAACGCCGGATATGCAGACGTGGCGCTATGAATGGCGAAATGTTTATTCGCTGCGCTCACGCGATATTGACCCTGACGGGCTTGATATACAGATATTCCTCGGTCCGCCGGAAAACGGCGTGAATGTTGATGCAACCACAGGCAAGCAATATATTCAGCTTTTCGGGCTTGATAGGATGGGGCTTTTACCCGGCGGTGGGGTATCAAACCTTCCCGATGGCAAGATTGACCCACTCCAGGTTGATTATGGGCTTGGCGAGCTATTCTTCCCAACACCGCATCCATTTGCACCACAAGGCGAGGATATCGCACAACTCCCTGACCTTCAGCATTTGCAATATCAGGTCCCCGCAATATATAACTCTACCGACCAGACCCTTATTTTATCACAATCAAGGTATTATATTCAGGTGACCGTCCGTTCTCGTCGCGAAACTATCTCGCTTAACAGGCTTAACATAATAGAGGGCAGCGAATCTGTCTATCTAAATGGGCAGAAACTTGAGCGCGGAAAGGATTACGAGATTGACTATATGTTAGGTGAGATTACATTCCTTACAGATGCGGCGCTTGATCCCAATGCCGATGTCAAAATAGATTTCCAGTATGAGCCGTTTTTTCAGGCAGAACAGAAAACCCTGCTTGGTAGCCGGGCGGTGTATAATCTATGGGAAAATTCCTGGATAGGTGCGACCGGTCTTTACAAATCTGAAAGTTCGTTTGATAAGCGTCCAAGGGTTGGTGAGGAACCCTCGCGCACATTCATATGGGATTCGGACCTCGCCCTGAGATGGGATCTTCCGATTCTTACTGCGGCGGTTGATGCTCTTCCGCTTGTGACTACCGACAGCGATAGCAAGATTGACTTTACCGCAGAACTTGCCCAGGTTCTGTCAAACCCGAACACGAAAAACGAGGCTTACCTTGATGATTTTGAAGGTATAAAGGACCTTTTCAACCTTGAGGTGCGAAGGACAGCCTGGACCCTATCAAGTGCGCCCTACGGGCGAGAACAGCACAAAAGAGCGCGCCTCTACTGGTATAATCCGTACGACCAGATAAATACACGCGATATATGGCCTAACCGCGAAACGGTGAGCGAGAACAGCAAAACCAATGTCCTTGCGCTAACAATAAAGGACACCGCAAATGTCGGCTCGGAGGCCTGGGCTGGCATTATGCGAGTTGTTCCTGCTGGCTACAGGGACCAGCGAAAAAGCAAATACCTCGAAATCTGGGTGCATGGTGATGTCGGCTATCTATGCGTTGATCTCGGGCAGATCTCGGAGGATATAAATGGCGACGGCGAACTTCAAAGCGAGGACATCCCGAGAAACGGTTTCCGTGATGGTGTGCTCCAGAATGATGAGGATACCGGGCTTGATGGTTTATGGGATGAGCAAGAGCCCGGATTTAACAGCTCTACGAATATTGACCCACACGGCGATGACTGGAACTACAGCAATCATTATGACTACAGCCATATAAATGGCACCGAGGGGAACGGCACAGGGCGTCATCTTGTTGGCGGAAATTCCGATGCTGACCCGGATGGTGGTAGGACCCCGGACACGGAAGATATAAACCACAACGGGCATCTTGATACATATCAGAATTATTATGAATACCAAATTGACCTTTCTACAAATAATTTTGAGGTTCCCGGAACACGAAGCCCTGCGGGATGGAGGCTCTTGCGAATACCCATAAAGGATAGTCTTTATACATTTGTTCCGCATGGACGGGTTTTCCCACGAATACAGGTAGGAACCCCGAACTGGGAACGAATTGAGTTTGCACGGATATGGGTCACCGGGCTCCCGGCGGGCGTTGATTCCACAACCATTATGATTGCCTCAATTGAGCTTGTCGGCAACAAATGGGAGACAAATTCGTCGTATCTTGATGTTACAGTTAAGTCCTCGCAGGAGAACATAGATTATGCGCCACCACCAGGCATCGTTGAGGTCCGGGACCCACAAACAAATCTCCTGCTTCCCGAGCAATCCCTTGTTTTGAAATATACGGACCTCCCGGTAGATTCAAGCGCCTTTGCCTACCGCGTATTGTTCCAGCGAGAGGATTACACATTTTACGAGGGGCTACGTGCATATGCTTATCTTTCGCCAAATTATGTTGGCTCGCGACCGATTGTATTTTTCAGGCTCGGAACCGATGTGAATAATTACTATGAATACCGTGTCCAGCTTCAGCCGGGATGGGCGCCTCAACACAACACAATAGAAATAAATCTACCGGAAATAACCGCGTTCAAAAACGAGCTTCAGATGCTCGTTGCAGAGAGCGTTAGTTTCAATCCCGATACGGTTTTGAAGCCCGCGGGGGAAGGATACTACCGCGTCAAAGGCAATCCATCGCTTTCAAATATAACGAGGTGGGAAGTTGGGATATATAATCCCGACAGGATCTTCCCGATAAGTGGCGAGGTATGGATTGATGAGTTAAGGCTTGTGAATGTGAGGCGAAATCCTGGCTGGGCAGAGCGCGCGGACCTGAGCGTTAATTTTGCTGACTTGTCGCAGGTTTCCACCTCTATTGAGCGCCGGGACTGGGACTTTCATGACCTCACGACTCCAAAAGGGAGCGGGGTTACCACAACCTCGGGCTCGGGAAGGGTAACATTCCAGTTCGGAAAGTTCTTCCCAATTGATTGGAATATTGCACTGCCAGCCTCTTATTCCTATACAAAGACGATTTCAACGCCAAGGCTCAAGGTTGGCTCCGACATAGTTTTGCCCGATTCGCTCCGCAAGCGTGAGCGCGGGATAAATACCAACAAAACGCTGAACATAAATTTTGGTATGCGGATGACACAATCTCCCTGGTGGATAGCCTGGACATTGAACCGGATGCAGCACGCCTATAGTTGGCAGGATGCTTATGCCACAAGTCCCACTCTCCCGAGCTCTAAAACCACAAATACAACTCTGAACTCCACATACGATCTAAGCCCCGGAGTAGAATATGATTTTGCTCCGCTCGGATTTATCGGCTTGAAATTCCTTCACCTCAATATTCTTCCGACAAAGCTCTTTTTCACAAATAATATAACATCCACGCACTCGCAGACGCTTAATCAATATGGTAACAAAACGGAAAATAAAACGAAATATCTCGTGCACAGGATTGATTTCCAGACTCGCCCATGGAAGCCGTTCGGGATGACAAATTCTGTTGAATGGCGGCGTGACATAAGAAGAAGCGACCAGATAATTTTTAATTTCAAGCAAATCAAGATAGGCGCACCGATAGAGAAGAAGGTGACAACACAGATGGATTGGTCGCCCGGCTTCCTCTCATCGTTCCTGACACAAAGATATGGCTACAGCTCCTCATACGCCGATAATTCGGATCCAGAAAGGAATATCGGATATTTCGGAAGTTGCTCAAGAATCCAGAGGTGGACAGCAAATCTCACCCTTAATTTGCGAAACCTTTTTGGTATACGAGGAGGGAAGAGCGGTAATTTAATAGTGTCAGCGTGGACAGGGCTAATTACAAGATTTCAACCAATAACAGGCACATATACGCACGAACGACAGCAACAGATAAGCGGGTTAAAATCGCGACCGGGTGTGGGGTACCAATTTGGGTTTACCAACGCAATAGGCGCCGAAACCATCCCGGTTCGGACAGTAGGAATGACACAGGATGGGATAAGCACGATTGACGATATAAATGCGCAGACAGGGGCAAAATTAATGTGGGACACAGACCTTACACTCTCGCTCCAGGCTCGTCGCGAACACAAAATAGGCTCAAGCGAATACCTGAAAAATTCCCTTATATTCCCGAATCTCACCGTAAAATGGGGTGGGCTCTCCCGACTGGGATTTGTTAAAAGATACACAAGTTCAACAACCCTTTCATCTGCCTACAGTTACAGGCGAGAGTCGGAATATCAACAGAAGATAAAAACGAGGGTGACAAAGGAAAACGCGTTCAATCCCGCGGCAGACCTTTCAATAAACTGGAAGTTCGGCTTGCGCACTCAGCTTACCTATAAATGGAGCTCCTCTGTCACGGAGAATATGCAAACAGTGAATTTTGTAGGGATATCTAATATGAAACAAAATGGGCTTTCAATTCAGAACAGTTACTCCCTGCGGGCGCCACACGGCATAAAGTTGCCCCTTATAGGCAAAACGATAAAGTTTGAAAACAATCTGAATCTCGGATTACAAATCTCAAGGGATGAGCAACAAAGGCTTGAATATCCGAAGGGTGGGCGCCCGGTACCGGTTCAGCATACTATAAAATGGGCAATCCTGCCGACCGCCAGTTATGACTTCTCGAGCAACCTGAGAAGCGGGCTTAGTGGTGAGTTCTCGGATACGAAGGATGTTATCCAGAACAGAACGACAAAGGTTAGGGGCTTGACAATCTGGGCAGAATTGAGATTTTAATATGTTATGCCATAGAAAGGGCTTGATGCGGAACGGGAAAAATGGCTGTCCAAAGGAGCTTGAGCAATACAGGCGATATATAAAAATTGCCCGAACGCTAAATTCAAACTTAGAGTTTGAAAATATTTTTAAGATGGTAATGCGGGAAATAACCGAATTTCTTGGGGTGGCTCGTGGTTCGCTTTTTGTGGTTGATGACGAGAAAAACAAGCTATGGACATTAACGGCAACTCGCAACAAAAGGATAGAACTTGACCTTGACAGAGGGATTGCTGGATGGGTTGCAAGGCACGGCAGATCGGTGCTCACATATGATCCTTATAATGACCCGAGATTTGACAAAAGTTTTGATACCAGAGGATTTAAAACGAAGGATATTCTTGCTCTGCCGATAAAGGATAAAAAAGGTAAGGTCATCGGGGTTCTTGAACTTTTGAACAAATTGAACGGCAAAAAGTATACGAAAAGAGAGCTCGAGTTTGCAAGGCTTGTGGCTGATGAACTGGCTATATCGCTCACGAACGCCATTTTGTTTGAGGAGGAGAAGAAGGTTTTTGAAAGTTTGATTTCGGTTATGGCTGCAACGATTGACGCTCGTCATCCGGTGACAATCGGGCATTCACAGAGGATTGCCGAGTATTCGGTTAAAATTGGCAAGGAACTCAATCTTCCCCCCGAAAGGCTTGAGCTTCTTGAAATAGCGGCTCTACTTCATGACTATGGCAAAATCATTATACCCGATTACATTTTGCGCAAGAAAGGCGCCCTTACGCCAGAGGAATTTGAGATTATGAAGATGCACCCGCTTGTGACATTCAACATCCTCAGCAAGATTCATTTCCCGGCGCATCTGAGGGGGGTGCCAAATATAGCGTCATTCCATCACGAGCGCATAAATGGGCAGGGGTACCCTTACGGTAAGAAGGGGGAAGAGATCCCTTTAGAGGCAAAGATCCTTGCGGTGGCGGATGTTTTCGATGCTATAACGAGTGCCAGGGAATATCACGAGGCTTATCCATACGAAAAGGGGAAAGAGGAGATCGTGAAGGGAAGCGGGACGAGATTTGACCCGAAGGTCGTTGAGGCATTCCTTCGCTTCTACGAGAAGAATTTTGAACAAAGGTCCGAAGAAGAGACAGCAAGCAAGAAAAAAGCCCGTGCCAGTAAAAGAAAAAATAAGAAAAATATTTGACCTGCTTTACAAACATTTTGGTCCCCAGCACTGGTGGCCCGGTGAAACCCCTTTTGAGATAATGGTCGGGGCGGTGTTAACGCAATCCACTAACTGGGGGAATGTGGAAAAAGCAATAAATAACCTCAAATCAGCAGGATTTCTCGACCCCGGGGCAATAGAAGAAATGTCCACCGATTATCTTGCACACCTCATAAGACCCGCGGGATATTTCAACCAGAAGGCTAAAAAACTTAAGAATCTGGTTCACTATTTGATTTCTTCTTACCAGGGTGACATAGAAAGAATGCGTCAGGAACCCCTTGAGAAGTTGCGAGCAGAACTACTCTCGGTGAGGGGAATAGGCAAAGAAACCGCAGATTCAATCCTGCTTTATGCCCTTGAAAAGCCAATATTTGTGGTTGACACTTATACATTCAGGGTATTATCCCGCCACAGGCTTATTGGCGAAGAGGCTTTCTACGATGAAATTCAGGAACTATTTATGAATAATCTTGAACCATCTGTTGAACTCTTCAACGAATATCACGCACTATTTGTTGCGGTTTGCAAAACATTCTGCAAAAAGAAAAAACCATTATGCGACCACTGCCCTTTGAAACCGCTTCTTGAACCATAAGGAATTCGTGTCGTAGCTATTGACTTTTGCCCTTTGAGCCCCCGAGGTTTTACAATTGGGTGATGTTCTGACTATACTGAAATCTCTACCAATTTTCGCCATCGCAGAAAGTCAGCACCAAAATTCCCTATGATAAATTAATTATTCTTGTTGACAGACTAAAAGCTCAAAATTATATTAAATAAAAAAAGGAGGTAAGAAAGAATGAGAAAACAAAGAAAAGCGTTCGTGGTGGCAGGCATTATTTTTATTCTTGCCACAGTCTCTTTTGCGGGGGATGTAGCAAAAAGGGTAATAATGCCACCCGCAAAATCGCCCTCGTTAACGAAATACATTACCCGACATTTAGCGAAATCCACGCACACAACATCCTGGGACACAATACCAATCGGAACTGTTAGGAAGGTGGGTTTCACATGGTACGATATGCAGCACAACGAGACCGGCGGAAGAATGATTGTTCGGGACGATGAGGGTGGGATACATATGGTATGGATGTGCGGCGAGGACAGCGCTTCAACATCACGGCATGTCTATTACAACTATCTTTCGCCTACCCCGGGCGACACATTCCTTTTTGGTTCACGGGGTAAAAGGGTTGATCCCGGTTCTGTGAGACGATCAGGATATACCGCCTGCGATGTTGGATTTGGCAATATCCCTATAATCGCATTCCATCAGATGAATGTTTCTGGCGATGTTCACACCGCAGCATATATTGATATAGGACCTATTGTTAGTGGTGAGCGTGGAATATTTATGGGTGAGGAGCCGCCTTTTGCGTATTTCAGGAGAAGGGATTATGAGGCTATATGGCCTAAAATCTCATTTAATAGTTTTGATAGCACAATTCACATGGTCTCGTCTCCCTCTGCCGATGATAGCATTATACCGCTTCCGTATTATTCGCAGATTCGCCCCATCATATACTGGAAAGGGACTTTCAGCCCTGTCGATTTTGTGTTCAACTGGTCAGGTCCCCGGGTGATTACAGATACCCTGGTAAATGGTGACAGGAGATCGTACCAGTATGGGATTTCGGTGGATGTTGACTCATGGCGGAATAAGGTTGCGCTTGGATATGTTGGCGTTCCCCGGGATCCTGTTAGCACCTGTGTTGATGATGCCACGGGCGAACCAACCTACAATTATTATGTAACCTTCTTTTTCCACAATATATATGTTGCTGAGTCAAACGATGGTGGCGAAAGTTTTACTATACGCGAGATCACACATTATACATTCCCGCCCATTGATTCTATCTTCATTTCCGACCCGGATTCTGGCGCTGCCTTCCGACCGTATTATGATATTTCCGTCTTTTATGACCCAACCGGCAAATTGCATTTAGCCTGGTCCGAGGCGATGTTCGCAGCCCGCGACACAACTGACACCCTTGCACGCTGGCCCAATGATTCCTGTGCGGCTACTATGTGGAACTACTGGCGAATAATGTATTGGAACGAGGATCTTGACGCGCCAGTTGTTGTTGCTGGTCCTTGGGGTGGAAGTTTACGCGTCGCGGAACCTGTTATGGACCACCCATCAATAGGAATGGACAACGAAGGCAATCTCTTTGTCTGCTGGGAACAGGGGATCCCATTCATTTATTCCATTGAGGATACTGCCCTTATGTATGCCGATACGGTTGCTGGCGCAACATGGGAGTATAACATTGGGAACAAAGAGGTATATGTTTGTGCCTCAAGGGATGGTGGGAGAACCTGGGGGTTGCCAGTTGACATAACTAATACGCATACGCCTGCAGCCCGTCCCGGGCTATGTGCAAGCGAGATACAGCCAAGTCTTGCAGAGCGTGTCGATGATTATCTTCACATATTCTACATTCGGGATAAATGCGCGGGATTGAACCTGCGTGACGAGGGTCCCGCGACGAACAATGATGCTATATATCACAGGGTGCCGAAGAACGCCATTCTTGCGTCTGGTGTGGATGAGGAGAAGGTTGTTGGTAGACCATCAGCTTTCAGGTTGAATCCTTGTCGACCCAATCCATTCAACGCCTCAACCGAAGTCTCATTTGCCACAACCACAAGCAAAACGCTCACCCTCCAAATATTCAATATTCAGGGACAGCTCGTTAAAACGCTGTTTCACCGAAAGACCTACGCTCCAGGCGAATACCATGTGGTGTGGGATGGCACCGACCAGAATGGCAAATATGTCCCCAGCGGGACATATTTATACCGCCTTGAGGATGATAAAGGTGATTCGCGCACACGCAGGATGGTGTTGCTAAAGTAACCAACCTGCCCGTTTCATAATTCTTTCATAGGGCTACCTTAAAGAAGGTAGCCCTTTTTATATTTGGTTATCAGTTGTCATTTCAGATATATACGATGTCGGAGATAAAACCCCCGGCGAACATTTGTTTTCCTTTGTTGCTTGTTTTGCTTCACAAAAGAAGCCGTACTGATATTTTTCTCAAAAAATTGTTTAAAAAAGTCTTGACAGGAAGGGTATTTACAATAAATTTAAAGGTCTATAAAGAGTGAAAGGAGTGCAGTGGCACAGAAGGTAAGAATACTTTTAAAGGCTTACGACCACTATATACTTGATAAAGCAGCAAGTGATATAGTGAAAACAGCGGAAAGAACCGGCGCTATAGTCTCAGGCCCTGTTCCTCTCCCGACAAAGCGAAGGCTTTATACTGTTCTTCGCTCGACGAATATTGATAAGAAGTCACGCGAGCAGTTTGAGATGCGCATACATAAACGCCTGATTGACATACACGAGGCATCGTCTGAGACCATAGAAACAATGATGAAAATTGAACTGCCCGCCGGAATAGACATAGAAATTATCGTTTGAGGGTGGCGCGTATGTTAGGGCTTATTGGCAAAAAAATCGGGATGACCGCTATATTTGATGGTGAGGGTAAACGGATCCCAGTTACTGTTATACAGGCTGGACCCTGCCCGATATGTCAGATTAAGACGGCAGAAAACGATGGATATTTCAGTCTGCAACTCGCTTTTGAGCCAGCAAAGAAGAGGGTTACAAAGCCACTTCTGGGGCACTTCAAGCGTGCTAATATTCCACCGCATAAACACCTTTTCGAATTCAGGGTTAGCCCGCAGGAGATAAAAGGGAAAAAGGTTGGAGAGGTTCTTACTTTAGAAATATTTTCTGAGGGCGAAAAAATAGATTGCACTGGAATATCAAAAGGTAAAGGTTTTAAAAGCGCGATATTCAGGCACCACTTTGGTGGTGGTCCGAAGACACACGGACAGTCCGATAGAGAACGCGCGCCGGGTTCTATTGGCGCTTCCTCTTTCCCTTCACGGGTCTTTCGTGGGCAGCGTATGGCAGGGCATATGGGGAATGTAAGGGTTACAGTAAAAAACCTTACCATAGCCAAAGTTATTCCCGAGAAATCGCTTGTTCTTGTTAATGGTGCTGTGCCTGGTCCGCGGGGTGCTATAGTTATTCTTAAAAAGAGGAATGTTTATGCCGGTCCGAGCTAAAGGAGATATTATGGCAACTGCTGAACTTTACAATAAAGATGGCGAAAAAATAGGCGAGGTAGAACTTCCAAAGATAGCGTTTGAGGCGAAGATATCTGAGCCAGTCGTCCACCAATATCTGAGAATATATTTGTGGCGAACCCATCCTCATCTTGCTAAAGCAAAGACCCGGGGAGAGGTAAGCGGTGGTGGGCGAAAACCCTGGCGCCAAAAAGGCACGGGGAGAGCAAGGGCAGGTTCAATACGCTCGCCATTGTGGAGGCACGGCGGTGTCATTTTCCCACCACTGCCGGGGAAACGGCAACTCTCGCTACCAAAGAAAATGCGACGAATTGCTTTCCGATCAGTGCTTACCGCAAGAGCAAAAGAGAACCAGATCAAAGTTCTTGAGGACTTCACCCTTGAAAACCCAAAAACCTCATTCTTCGTTAGTCTGTTCGATAAAATGGGGTTGGACGAAAAGGCAAAAAAACTGATAATCACGAACGAGCCGGACAGATCAATCTACCACGCTTGCCGTAATATAGAGCGCGTCTCAGTAAAACATCTCGGCGAACTCAACACATATGACCTCCTGAATAGTGATACGCTTATAATATTTAATTCGGCTTTGCAAAAAATTGAGGAAAGGTGTAAAGTATGATGAACCCTTATAAGGTGTTGATAAAACCGCTTATAACCGAGAAATGTATCACAAGCAAGGATAAAGAGAACACCTATTTTTTCAAGGTTGACAGGCGCGCCACTAAGGAAGACATAAAACGGAGTGTTGAGGAGATATTCAAGGTTCATGTTGTTGAGGTGAGAACTATCAATGTGCTGGGAAAACCCCGAAGAAGAAGGATGAGTGTCGGGTATCGTCCGAGATATAAGAAAGCCTATGTGAAGATCTCAAAAGGGGAGACAATCCCAATCTTTGAGGGATTATAAGGAGAAGCATATGGGAGTTAAATCCTTTAAACCGACATCGCCCGGGATCCGCCACCGCGTAATTGATGATTTTGCGGATATAACCAAGACCGAGCCCGAGAAAGGTTTAACTATTGGTAAAAAGAGGACGGGCGGAAGAAATAATAAGGGTAGAACCACCGCTCGATTCAGGGGCGGAGGCGCAAAGAGGCTTTACAGGTTTGTGGATTTCAAGCGCAAAAAGCTTGGTGTTCCCGCAAAGGTTGCCGCAATAGAGTATGATCCTAATAGGTCCGCACGAATTGCTTTGCTCCATTATGCTGATGGCGAGAAAAGATATATAATTGCCCCACTCAATCTGAAGGTCGGGGATACTGTTATGTCTGGTCCTGAGGCTGAGATAAAGATTGGAAATGCCCTTCCGCTTGAGAAAATCCCCACAGGTACTATGGTATATAATATAGAGATGCGCCCGGGAAAAGGCGGTCAGATAGCTCGTTCTGCCGGGACTATGGCGCAGATAATGGCAAAAGAGGGGAAATTCGCAATCCTTCGGCTTCCCTCCGGCGAGATACGAAAGATTGACATCCGATGTTACGCTACAATTGGGCAGGTGGGAAATCCCGACCATTCCAATATAGTGCTTGGTAAGGCGGGGGCTTCGCGATGGCGCGGATTCCGTCCGCATAACAGAGGAACATCAATGAACCCAATTGACCATCCACACGGTGGCGGTGAGGGACGCTCTAAAGGCTATAAAGCGCCTGTTTCGCCTTGGGATGTCAAATGCAAGGGATTTAAAACTCGCAAAAAGGGGAAGAGCTCGGATAAATACATAATTAAACGGCGAAAGAGTAAGTAGGTGAGGATATGCCAAGGAGCATAAAAAAGGGGCCATTTGTTGATGAGAAACTGCTCAAGAAAGTGCTTCAGGTAAAAGAATCCGGTAAGAAGCGGGTTATACAGACATATTCTCGTCGCTCAACGATTATTCCGGAATTTGTGGGACTGACAATCGCTGTTCATAATGGTAAAAGCTTCATCCCCGTATATATCACCGAGAATATGGTGGGTCATAAGCTCGGTGAATTTGCTCTTACAAGAACCTTCAGAGGGCACGGTGGAAAGATAGCGGAAAGGCTTGGTAAGGGTAGCGTTACTCGGGAAAGAAACTTTTAATACACGAGAGGCTTATAAGAGTAAGGTGGTTTTATGGAAAGCGTTGCAAGAGCAAGATATGTGAGAATATCGCCCCGAAAGCTTCGTCAGGTGGTTGACCTTATCAAGGGGAAATCTGTTGAGGAGGCGATGAGGGTTCTGCCTTTTGTCCCAAAACATGGGGCTGGAATTCTTCTCAAGGTGCTTAAATCCGCAATATCAAATCTTGCCTCGAGCGAAAAGTCTGTTAAAATAGAAGAGCAAAAGCTTTATATTAAGGGCGTCAGGGTTGATGGTGGACCTATGCTCAAAAGATATCGTGCGGGTTCTATGGGCAGGGTTATGCCCGTAAGACATCGCTTGAGCCATATTACTATGATTATTGGCGAAAAACAAGGAGGATAAGCATTGGGACAGAAAACAAACCCAATAGGTCTTCGTTTAACAATAAATAAGACCTGGAGTTCCAAGTGGTTTGCGCCGAAGTCCACTTACAGGGATTTATTCCTTGAGGACCTCACAATCAAGCGGTACACGCGGAGGAGGCTCGCGGATGCTGATATCTCGCAAATAGAAATACTTCGCTCGCCAAACAAGGTAACACTAAACATATATACAGCCCGTCCCGGTGTCGTTATTGGACAGAGCGGGCAACGGATTGAGGAATTTAAACAGGAACTTGAATACCTCACCAAAAAAGAGGTACAGCTAAATGTTCTTGAAATAAGGTATCCGGAGCTTGACGCCTATCTTGTTGCGACGAATATCGCTCGGCAGATAGAGGGGCGAATTTCACACAGGCGCGCAATGAAAAGGGCAATAGCGCAGGCGATGAGAATGGGGGCTTTGGGGATTAAAATTAAGGCTGGCGGAAGGCTTGCTGGCGCAGAGATAGCTCACTCGGAGGAATATAAAGAGGGAAGAGTCCCTTTGCATACTTTGCGAGCAGATATTGACTTTGCACGGGCAACTGCGCACACGACCTATGGATGCGTTGGTGTGAAGGTATGGATATATAAGGGTGATATTCTTGGCGGGAGGAAGGAATTCTGGGAGAGGGTTCTCGAGGAAGAGGAGAAGGGACGAAAGAAATTTGTCCATCTGCCAGCCCGTGCTTCTGGTGGTGGAAGGAAAAAGAAATCAAGCAAGGGGTAACAGGATATGACGGTGCCAAAAAGGACGAAATACAGGAAACAACAACGGGGCAGGATGAGCGGAATTGCAAAGGGTGGCACCCGGCTTTACCACGGCGACTACGGGATGAAAGCATTAGAGCCCGCCTGGATTACCGAAAAACAGATTGAGGCTTGCCGTGTTGCTATAACACGCCACCTGAAAAGAATGGGGAAACTCTGGATTGGGGTATTCCCCGATAAGCCTGTGACAAAAAAGCCCGCGGAAACAAGAATGGGTAAAGGCAAGGGTGCACCAGAGTTTTGGGTCGCTGTTGTGAAACCTGGACGAATTATGTTCGAGGTTGCCGGAGTGCCCGAGGAATTGGCAAGGGAAGCGTTCAAGCTCGCAGCAAGAAAGCTTCCAATCAAAACGAGATTCATATCAAGAACTGACTATATAGGGAGTATGTTATGAAAACCAAGCCATCCCAGCTTCGGGAACTTACCCGGGACGAACTTAAGCGAAGACTTCATGAGCTTCAGGAAGAACTCTTTAATCTTCGTTTTCAAAAGTCAATAAAGCTTCTCACCAATTCAAGGCAACTGCGCGAGATCAAGCGAGAAATTGCGAGAATAAAAACGGTGCTCAACGAGGACAGGCTCGGCATCCGTCCCGTTGCTCACTGAATTCTACTTTAATAAAAAAGAGGCAACTTTGATAAGAAGGGGGTTAAAGGATGTCAGTTGAGAGCAGGGTAAAGGAAATAATCGTGCAAAAGCTTGGCGTTGACCCTGAGGCTGTAAAGCCAGAAGCATCATATGTGGAGGACCTTGGCGCGGATTCCCTTGATACGGTTGAAATCGTTATGGCGCTTGAGGAGGAGTTCGGCATTGAAATTCCCGACTCCGACGCCGAAAAAATTACCACCGTCGGCGAAACCATAAAATACATTGAGGCACATTTGCCACAAAAATCTTAGACCTATTTATGCGACGAGTTGTTGTTACAGGTATGGGGGCTGTGACCCCGCTTGGGAATAATGTTGAAAGCTTTTTTAGCGGGCTTGTTGAGGGACGCTCGGCTGTTGGGATTGTTAGCAGGTTCGACCCTTCCGGTTTCCCAAGCAGAATCGCTGCGGAGGTAAAGGAATTTGACCCCTCACTGTATCTTGACAAAAAGGAACTCAGGCGAACCGATTTGTATACACAATATGCCATAGCAGCAGCAGATATGGCTAAAAACGAAGCAGGGCTCGATGGCTCTGCCTATCCGCCCGAAAGAATCGGGATTATCTGGGGAAGCGGGATTGGCGGTATTGCCACATTTGAGGAACAGACAAAAATATTCCTGACAAAAGGGGTTGATAGGGTAAGCCCGTTTTTTATCACTATGATGATATCTAATATGGCTGCGGGGGTTCTTGCTATAAGGTATGGGTACAAGGGCGATAACTTTGCGGTAGTCACAGCCTGTGCATCGGGGGCTCATGCTATTGGGCTTGGAGTTCAGGCAATTCGTGATGGGCGGATTGATGCCGCGATTACTGGCGGAAGCGAGGCACCAATTGTCGGGATCTCATTTGCTGGCTTCTGTGCAAACCGAGCGCTTTCAACACGAAACGATGAGCCTGAAAAGGCAAGCAGACCATTTGATACCGGCCGTGACGGGTTTGTTATGGCTGAGGGTGCAGGCGCGGTTGTGCTTGAAGAACTTGAGCACGCCAGAAGAAGAGGGGCAAGAATTTACGCAGAGGTTCTTGGTGTCGGGATGAGCTCGGATGCATTCCATATAACCGCGCCACCTGAGAATGGTGAGGGGGCTTATTCTTCTATGCTACGAGCAGTAAAGGACGCTAATTTGTCGCCTGACGAAATTGATTATATAAACGCTCATGGCACCTCTACCCCTGTGGGCGATATCGCTGAGCTGCGCGCAATAAAACGCCTCTTCGGTACCCGAAATATAAAGGTAAGTTCAAACAAATCAATGATAGGGCATCTGCTTGGCGCAGCAGGTGCAGTAGAATCCATTGCCACAATTAAAACTATTGAAACAGGGATTATACCCCCAACAATAAATATTGAAAATCCAGAACCCGAAGCTGAAGGTATTGATCTTGTCCCTGATAAGGCTATAAGATATCCTGTGCGGTATGCTATCTCCAATTCCTTCGGATTTGGTGGACACAATATATCAATTCTTTTCGGTGCATTTAATGGTTAGCTTTTTGGTCTTTCCTTTTCATCGTTGATACAGAAATGTTTGGCTGGATTAGAAGAATATTTGAGAGGGGAAAAAGAACGCCTGTAGAGGAAATAATCGGGTACAAATTCAAGAATCCGAACTATCTTTTGCAGGCATTGTCCCACTCATCTTTTACCAATGAAAAAGGGCTACCGCGCGGGGATTCCTACGAAAGGCTTGAGTTCCTTGGGGATGCCATTTTGGGCTACCTTGCGAGCGAATATGTTTTTAGGAGATATCCTGAACTTCCTGAGGGCAAGCTTACAGAGATAAAACGGATATTCGTTTCGGGAAAGACGCTTTCACATATTGCGACGAGGCTCGGGATTGAGGAATATGTTTTGCTCGGTACCAGAGAGGCAAAAGAAACGGAAAGCGGGCATCCCTCAATACTTGCTGATATTTACGAAGCAATAGTCGGGGCAATGTATCTTGATGGCGGGATAGAACCGGTTAAAAGGTTCCTTGAGCGGTTCCATTTCGCCGAGGAAAAGACACTTCTGAATTCCAAAGATTATGTAAATTATAAAGGAAAACTTCTTGAGTTTCTGCAGAGTAAAGGTTTACCTCCCCCATCGTACAAGCTTGAGCGGGCGTTCGGTCCTGAACACAGGAAGTTTTACATAATATCAACCTGGTCGCAGGGCAAATTACTTGGATTGGGTGGAGGATTTTCACGGAAGGAAGCAGAACAACAAGCAGCAGAAAGGGCACTTTCAGCACTGGAAAGGAAGGAAAATGAATTACTTTTTAACGGATGAGCAGTTGATGATTCGAGAACTTGTCCGCAAAATTGCTGAGGAAAAAATTAAACCCGTACGGGAGCATTACGACAAAACCGGCGAATTCCCGCACGAGATAGTCAGGATTCTTGCGGAGTCCGACATATTCAGGGTTTGTTTCCCAAAGGAGTACGGCGGGCTTGGCGGTGGCGTTCTTGATATGGCAATAATCACTGAGGAATTGTCTCGTGGATGCGGTGGGATTGCACTTGCATTTGCAGCAACTATTCTCGGTTCTTTCCCGATTCTCCTTTTCGGTTCGGAGGAACAGAAGAGAAGGTATTTGCCAGATATTGCTGATGGCAAAAGGCTTGCAGCGTTCGCGCTTACTGAGCCAAATGCGGGAAGCGATGCAGGGGCAATTCAGACGCGCGCCACGCGTAATGGCGATTTCTACATCCTCAACGGAACAAAACAGTGGATTACCAATGGCGGCGAGGCTGACATTTATACAGTCATCGCAATAACCGACCCAACAAAGGGGGCTCGTGGTGCATCTGCCTTTATAGTTGAAAAGGGTACCCCGGGATTCGAGTTCGGCAAAAAAGAGGATAAAATGGGCATAAGGGCATCCGCAACAAGGGAATTGATTTTCACAGATTGCAGGGTCCCCAGGGAGAATCTTCTTGCCCGTGAGGGAATGGGATTCGTTATCGCAATGAAAACCTTTGACTATAGCCGTCCTGGTGTCGCCGCGCAAGCACTTGGCATTGCGCAGGCTGCCCTTGAGGAGGCTCTTCAGTACTCTCGCATACGCCATCAGTTCGGCAAGCCTATAAATTCGTTCCAGGGGATTCAGTGGATGCTTGCCGATATGGCTACGCAGATAGAGGCGGCAAGGGCTCTAATTTACTGTGTTGCACGGGCTATTGATAATGGGGAGAAAAATATAGCAAAACTTTCCGCTATGACAAAGGTTTTCGCATCCGATATTGCTATGAAGGTGACGACAGATGCGGTCCAGATATTCGGTGGCTATGGATATATGCGCGAGTATCCGGTTGAGAAGATGATGCGCGATGCAAAGATAACCCAAATCTATGAGGGAACAAATCAAATCCTGCGGAATGTCATAGCCGCCAATCTTATAAAGGAAAGCGCTGGGAAATCAGAGTAAAACACGAAAGGCAGGGTATGGAAGGTTTCAAAATATCTTCTGCGGGTGAGTTTGTTGGCAAGGAGGTAATACTTAAGGGGTGGGTTTATCAGAAGCGCTCGTCGGGCAAGATTCAGTTTTACATTTTTCGTGACGGGACAGGATTGATACAGGGCGTTGTGGAGCAAAGGGTGGTGCCACCTGAGGTGTTCGCACTTTATGATACGCTCACACTTGAAAGTTCGGTTATTGTTAAGGGTGTTGTCCGCGAGGATAAACGAGCACCATCGGGCTATGAACTTCTGGTCAACGATATTAAACCTGTAAGTATATCCGCAGAATACCCGATAACCCCAAAACCGCATGGGATTGAATTTTTGCTCAAGCGTCGGCATTTATGGATAAGAAGCAGGCGCCAGCAGGCAATCCTCCGCGTGAGGGACGAACTCATCTATGCGATAAGGGAATTTTTCAAAAATAAGGGATTCGTTTTGATTGATACACCGATCCTCACTGGCTCAATCGGCGAGACCGCTTCCACGCTGTTCGAGACAGATTATTTTGGGAAAAAAGCATATCTTTCACAGACGGGACAGCTCTATCTTGAGGCGGCTATTTTCAGTTTTGGCAATGTCTATTGTTTCGGTCCGACATTCAGGGCGGAGCGATCCAAGACAAGAAGGCATCTTATAGAGTTCTGGATGGTTGAGGCGGAGGAGGCATTTTACGACAACGATATGAATATCGCATTACAGGAGGAATTTGTAGAATACATTGTGCAGGCGGTTCTGGATCGAGCCGCCGACTACCTTAAGGATCTTGGGCGGAACACAAAACAACTTGAACGTGTTGTCCGTCCGTTCCCGAAGATTTCGTACGATGAGGCAATAAAGTACCTTCAATCAAAAGGAAGCCAGATCAAGTGGGGCGATGATCTTGGCGGGGACGAGGAAACAATTATCTCTAAGAGCAATCCCAAACCAACATTTGTGATGAATTATCCAAAGAAAGCGAAAGCCTTTTATATGAAGGAAAATCCTGCTAATCCCGAAACCGTTCTTTGCGCGGATTTAATTGCGCCAGAGGGATACGGCGAGATTATTGGTGGGAGTCAGCGCGAGGATGATATAAACAAACTTCTCGCGCGAATCCGTGAAGAGGGGCTTCCAGAGAAGGCTTATGAATGGTATATTGATTTGCGCCGTTATGGTTCTGTTCCGCATTCTGGCTTTGGGCTTGGCGTAGAGCGAACCCTCGCCTGGATCTGCAAACTCCCCCATGTTAGGGAGGCAATTCCTTTCCCAAGGCTTTATAAGAAAATTTACCCATAAGGCTTTCCGGATGAGCGTTGAACTGAAAAAATCGCTTGGGATAATTTTGCGGATCGGGAAAAAGGGCGAAACAACAAAGATTGGAACGGTATTTACCCGTGATGATGGTAAGATTCTGCTTGTGGCTAAAGGCGCACGAAAACCGCTCTCGCGCCTTGCTCCCGCAATGGATTTGGGAAATCTCGCAGAGTTCATATATTACAAGAAGGAGAACCAGGATTATCATCTCGTTAGCCAGGCAACCCTTCTTGACCAGTATGAGGAACTTAAACGGGATCTGGCAAAGTTTGAGATACTGAATTGCATACTTGAGCTTACCAATATTGCAACACCTTATGGCGAGGAGAATTTCAAATTATTTGCGCTTATTCGCTCCACGCTTGAAAGCCTGAAAGATGGTAACTGGGCGCGCAGTAATGTAGTTCTTGCGTATAGTTTGAAGCTTTTGAAAGTCCAGGGATTTCAACCCGAACTTGAGAGGTGTGTAGAGTGCGGTAAGGGTTTGGGAGGTGTGCGGGGTTTTTTATCAGTAGAGCATGGCGGTGTGCTTTGCCCTGTCTGTGCCGAAAAAAATCCGCCAGCATCTTTAGTTGAACTTCGCCCTGATATCCGCCTCATCCTTGAAAAATTCCTCCGCTCAAGTCTTGAAAAAATAAGGAATGTCAAATTAGCGTTTGACCAGACCCTTTTTCTTCGCGAGATTATAAAGCGCTTTATCCTCTTTCATTCGTCGGATGCAACGATAAGGTGCGGGGAAATATCATAGAAAGAAGAGGGATCAATGAAAAAGGAGCCGACAGTTTTAGACAAGATAGTGAGCCTTGCGAAGCGTCGTGGGTTTATATTTCAGTCCTCCGAGATTTATGGCGGACTTGTTAGCACCTGGGATTATGGTCCTTATGGTGTTGAACTCAAACGGAATATCAAGGAGTATTGGTGGCGCTGTATGACCTGGGAGCGAGATGATATAGAGGGGATTGACAGCGCTATTCTTATGCATCCGAAAATATGGGAGGCGAGCGGGCATGTGGAATCTTTCACTGACCCGCTTGTTGAGTGTACAGGGTGCCACAGGCGTTTTCGCGAGGATGAAACTACGGATGGAAAGTGCCCCGAGTGCGGGGGGAATCTTTTACCGCCGAGGATGTTCAATCTTATGTTTAAAACCTTCCTTGGTCCTGTTGAGGAAACCGCTTCTGTGATTTACTTGCGACCCGAGACCGCTCAGGGGATTTATGTTAACTTTGAGAATGTCTTACAGCCAACGCGTCAGAAAATCCCTTTTGGGATTGCCCAGATAGGCAAAGCGTTCAGGAACGAGATCTCACCGGGCAATTTTACATTTCGTTCGCTCGAGTTTGAGCAGATGGAGATGCAGTTCTTTGTGGCGCCCGAGGAGGCAGAAAAATGGTTCGAATACTGGAAAACAGAACGATTGAACTGGTACTATTCCATCGGGATAACGCGCGAAAAACTTCGTTTTCGGGCGCATTCGCAGAACGAACTCGCTCACTACGCAAAATCCGCTGTTGATATAGAATACGAATTCCCATTTGGCTGGAAAGAGCTTGAGGGAATACACAATCGCGGCGATTGGGACCTGTCGCGGCACACAAAATTTTCAGGGAAAGACCTGTCCTATTTTGATCCCGAAAGGAAACAACGGTTTATTCCCTGGATAATTGAGACTTCCGGCGGTGTGGACAGATGCGCGCTCGTATGCATTATCGATGCTTACACGGAGGAGCCAGAAAGGATTGTGTTAAAGTTCCATCCCAGAATTGCGCCGATTCTTGCCGGGGTTTTCCCGCTTGTAAACCGTGATGGGATGCCGGAGCTGGCTCGTAAGATTGCAAAGGACCTTATGGGAACGCACAAGATTTTTTACGATTCAAGCGGGAGCATCGGGAGACGATACAGGCGTATGGACGAAATCGGAACACCCTATGGAATCACTATTGATTCGCAAACCCTTAAGGACGAAACGGTAACCATTCGTGAGCGAGACACTATGCAACAGATCCGCGTGAAGATCTCGGCACTCAAGAACATATTTGCAGAACTTGTTGACAAATACGAGCGCGATAAAGGGTTTGCTGTTTTAAATCTCACGCCAGAGGAACTCTTCCATAAGGGCAAGGAAGAGGAGAGCCCCGTATAAAATGCACAACTAAATTTCTTAAATGGGTTTTGGCGGTTGCCCTTTATAATCTTCCCTTTTCCCTGAAACCCTTCGGGTATTAGTTTAAGCGTTCAGCAATAGTCGTCAGGGGGGTATCAAGGTCAATAATTGTGCGCTTTTAAAGTGGCTAAAAGTTCGGTTTGAGTTCGTCAAATAATTTTGCGCGTGTATCAAGTGTTGCTTTAACTATATCACAAATATTGTGTTCATAGCCCTTTCTTTCTCGGCGGATATAGAGTTCGGCGATACCCTTTTCGAAGTTGCGCTCGCCGAGGGTTATTCTTATTGGAAATCCAACAAGGTCGGCGTCCTTGAACTTTACCCCGGCTCTGACATCCCTGTCATCAAGAATGACATCGACCCCAGCCTCTTTGAGTTCCTCGTATATTCGTTCTCCCTCCTGCATAAGCGCTCTATTTGAAACATTGATCGGGCTAACAATAACCTCAAATGGCGCAATGCTAATCGGCAAACATATACCATCAGAATCAGCATAGAGTTCAATTGCTGATGCAAGTATTCGCCCAAGCCCTATTCCATAGCTTCCCATAATAATGGGTTTTGCGTTGCCATTTTCATCAAGATATGTGGCGCCAAGTGCAACAGAGTACTTAGTCCCAAGTTTAAATATATGCCCGATTTCTATTGTCGGGATTATTTGAAGCGGGGTTTGGCATTGCGGGCAGAGGTCGCCATCTTTAGCTGTATGAATATCGGCATATTCAAATTCGCCAAGATCCTTGAGGGTTTTGCCGGTTATGTGATATTCATTTTTGTTGGCGCCCGTTGCAAAGAAATACTCCTCCGGGATGGATATATCGGCGATGAATTTTACTCCGCGCAAACCGAAGGGTCCAATATAGCCAATCTCAGCCCCGGTAAGCGAAAGCACCTCCTCGGGCTCGCAGGGACGAATCTCCCCTGTAATTCGCGAGGCTTTTTCCTCCGCCAGGTCATAATCGCCGCGAACCAAAAACATTACATACCCGGATCTTTCCGACTTATAAAGGAGGGATTTAACAAGTTTGTGCGGCGGGATGTTGAGAAAAGATGATACTTCCTCAATAGTTTTGTATCCGGGGGTATAAACGAGTTCCTCTTTCATAGGGGAATTCTCCACAGGCAATGGCAGGGTACTGGCGATCTGTGCGTTAGAAGCGCTATCACAGGTAGGGCAATAGACGACGATGTCCTCGCCATTTTCGGATGGGACCATAAATTCCTGCGAGGCGCTTCCGCCCATAAGCCCGCTTGATGCGCCAGCCTCAATGAACTTAAGTCCGCATCTTGTAAATATCCTCCTGTAAGCAAGCGCGTGATCGTCGTAAGATTTATCAAGCTGCTCCTCTGTTGCGGCAAGTGTATAAGAATCCTTCATAATGAACTCTCGCACGCGCAGGATCCCGGAGCGTGGGCGTGGCTCATCCCGAAACTTCGTCTGTATCTGGTACCACACCTGTGGCAGCTCGCGATACGATCGAACCTCGTGACTCGCAATAAAACCTATTATTTCCTCGTGCGTTGGCGCCAAACACAGAAGTCTTTTCTTCCTGTCTTCGAGCCTGAACATCTCCTCGCCCATCGCCTCGTTTCGTCCGGTTGCATCCCATATCTCTATAGGGTTCAGTGCAGGCATCAGAAGTTCCTGTGCACCGATTCGGTTCATCTCCTCACGGATAATGTTGCTTATCTTGAGGATGGACCTTTGAGCAAGCGGAAGATATATATAAACACCGCTCATCAACATCCTAATATATCCAGCGCGAAGTAATAAGCGGTGGCTTTTTGTTTCAGCCTCTTTCGGGTCCTCTTTTAGCGTGGGTACGAGTGCCTTGCTCCAGCGCATTCTCTTCCCTTCTTTCAATGGTTGATTGTTCGCATCTTAATTTGCAGGGATTTCACCTGTATCAAGTTTAACTAAGTAAGCGGTGATTGTTTTACTCGCGCCCGAGAGGATTTGAACCTCCGACCTAGAGTTCCGGAGACTCTCGCTCTATCCGTGCTGAGCTACGGGCGCATATTCGAACAAATTACTACTACGGCTTTATCTCCTTTTTAGTATAATAAAATTTGCCGTTTGTGTCAATTTCCATAATTATATAGCTTCCAAGTGTGGAGAAAAGGTTTCCACTCGTGCTTCCGGGGTTGAGTATAAGTGATGAGCCGCGATTTTCCTCAAGAGGAATGTGGGAGTGCCCAAAGACGATAACTCGTGGGCGTGGTTCCTTAAACGCCTCGTATATCCTTTTTGAAATTCCCCAGGGCGAGCCTGAGCCGTGCATAAGCCCGAATGTTAACCCTGAAATCTCAAATGTAAGCGTCTGCGGCAGTTTCTGCTGTGTAATTTCGTCATCCATATTTCCAGCGACACCGAAGAAAGATTTCGCGATCTTGCTCAGTTCCTGCACGGTTTTGTAGTTAGTGTAGTCGCCTGCGTGAACGATAACATCGCACCTTGCCAGCTCCTCCAGTAGTTCCCGCGAAAGATTTTCGACCCGTTGTCCTACATGGGTATCCGAGATTATCGCAACCCTGATAACCCCCAATTTCACCACCCCCGAAAAAACACCACAACAAATGCATTAGCCGACGCAAAAATGCCTTAGCAAAGGGTTTTGTCAAGGGCTATTTTTTCCTCTTGTGTCTGTCGCGTTTGCGAAGCTTTTTTCGCTTGTGTGTTTTCACCTTTCGAAGTTTTCGTTTCCTTCCACAGGGCATATCTCTCCTTTTCTTTCGGATTTGGTATTAAATATATAATTCAAGCGGTTTTTACACAATACTATTTTGGTAGTTCCTTATTTTTGGGTACTTTCAGCAAACACGACCTTGTTTCTGCCAGACTCTTTTGCTTTGTAAAGCGCGCGATCAGCCTGGCGAATCAATTCATCGACATCTTTCATTGATGGGTTGAATGTGCTAACACCTATGCTAACGGTTACGGGTGAAGCCTTTGTTCTTGAGGCTGTGAATGTGGTTTCCACTGTCATTCGGATACGCTCGGCAATCTCAAGGGCTTCTGAGCTTTCAAGCTCGGGAAGGATAGCGACAAATTCATCGCCACCATAGCGAGCGAGGCTACCAGGCGGGGGCACAACCTTTTTTATTTCCTCCGATATGTTAGCCAGAATGGCATCCCCCTCCAGATGCCCGAGGGTGTCATTTACCCCCTTGAACCCATCAAGGTCCATCACAAGAAGGGAAAATCTTTTTCCCTTTTCTTTTGCCCACCTAAAAAGATTTGACACAGTATCCTTAAAGTAGCGATAATTATAAATGCCCGTGAGTTCATCGGTGATAGCAAGTTCGTGAAGTATCCTGTTAGTTCGCTCAAGGTCCCTTGACTTTTTTAATAGCTCGCGTTCAAGTCTCTTTTCCTCTGAGACATCCTTAACAAGGGTTAATACCCTTTCAATCTTACCTTCAGCGTTGAATAAGGGGATAAGTTTTATCTCAAGGAATTTTTCAACCGCATCGTATATAAACCAATTCGACTCAAAATGCTGAGCCCCTTTACTGAAAACATCATTATAGAGGTGCTCATAATTGTATTCCCTCAGAAACGGGAGTACATTGAACAGATATTTTCCGTTCGGTTCTTTTATATCAAAGATCTTTGTAAAGTGGTTATTTGCTGACAGAAGTTTTAGTTTTGAATCCACTATAAAGACGCCGTAATCAACATTTTCAATCATATCGCAATACAACTGATTTAACTCTTTCACCTGCTCAAGTTGAAACCCTATGAGCTCTTTCTTCAGGTATGTTTGACGGTAGAGGACCAGAAGGAAAAGGATCCCGAGAAGGGCAATACCGGAAACAATCTGGATCCTTCTTTTCACAACAACAAGGTTGCGAATGACATCCCTGTAAGGCGAAGCGACCCCAAGAACCCACTTTTTCCCGGGCAGGCTTATTGATGTAAATGCAGCCAGTTTCTTAACCCCGCTGAATGTATAGATTCCTGTGCCCTCTTTGCCACTTAATGCCTCATTAACTATCTCTTTTAACCCTTTGTCTGCATTGCTAATTACATCCCAGGCCGAACTTCCAGCCTCAATTGTCGGATGATACAGGATTATCCCGCTTTCCGATATAAGCCACGCATAACTTCCCGCTGTGAGTTTGATCCTCTCTACGAAGAGTTTAGGTATTAATTCAAATGGTATGAGAACCGCAACAGAACCTTTATAAACCGAATCCGAATTAAAAACGGGGATATGAAGAATTATTGCACGAAATCCCTGCACGGACATAATTGGGTCGCTTATTATTTCCTTATGTGTTTTAAGGGTATATTGAACATGTGGCTGGTCAGCAACTGAGCGATTTTGTGCGAATTTCTGCGGATAAGTGAATCTAATTATTCCCTGTTCGTCCATCCTTGAGACACTACTGCCCAAAGGATGGATTCTCGCATAAAGTTCTTCCAGTCGTTTTGGGCAAAGTTTTGGGTCAAGGTTCTGGACCTCCTCCAGGGAAGCAACGAAACGAAGGTCAGCCTCAAGTTTGCTAACGAGATGTTCAATGCTTGTCGCGCTTTGCTTCGCAACGAGAAGTTCGTTTTCGCCAAACCATTTAACTTCACGGTTCTCTACGGGCTTAAACAGCAGATTCACAACGAGAAGAAACAAAATGAAAGCTAATACAAGAATTAAAAGGAAAGGGAAAATTTTGTGTTTCATTTTTCGCTTTTAAATAAGCCCCATCAACTTTGCGATTTCAATGGTCCTTTTTGCTCGTGCCAGAACAGGTGCATCAATCATCTTTCTGCCAAGCGCAATAACCCCGCTGCCAGTCCTAAGGGCTTCCTCCATAGCGGCAATAATCTGCTGTGCCCTTTCTATCTCCTCTTGTGATGGTGCGAAAACCTTGTGAACTGGCTCCACCTGTGAGGGGTGAATCACGCCCCTACCATCGAACCCAAGCGCCTTGCTTTCCTTTGTGCTTTCTATAAGACCTTCCATATCCTCAATATCGCTCCATACAGTATCGAGAGCCTGCACCCCTGCCGAGCGCGCCGCAAGCACAATAAGCGAACGGGCAACAAAGCTTTCGCGCCCCTCTTTTGTTCTTTGCGCGCCAATATCCGCTGTAAAATCCTCAGCGCCAAACGCTATCCCCCCAATGAGCTTTGAAGCCGAGGCTATCTGGAAAGCGTTTAAAACCCCGCGAGATGTTTCTATAATCGGGAAAAGAAGGATCTCCTTATCTATATTATGTTCCCTTTTTATAGCCTCAATTTTGTTCTCTACCGCTTTGATATCCTCGGCGCTCTCAGATTTCGGGATATATATACCATCCGGCAAACCCGGGACTATCATCTCAAGATCTTTTTCACCGTACGGGCTCGAAAGTGGGTTTATTCTCACGGTCAGTTCAAAATTTTCCCATTTGAGGTTCTTGAGAGCATGCTTCACAAGTATTCGTGTAGAATCCTTCTCTGCTGGTGCAATGGCGTCCTCCAGGTCAATTATTATCTGGTCGGCGCCAAAGAAATTTATCCCCTCTAAAAAATGGGGGTTATTCCCCGGCAAATATAGCCTTGTTCTTCTCAGTCTATCTTTCACTTTGCCCTCCAAGAGCTCTTTCCAAAGCGGCTTCTATTCTTGCCTTTATAACGAAATCAAGCGCTCCATCATCAACTATCCTGCACCTCACACCGCAAACATCAAATTCTTTGAGGGTTTCAAGTGCTACCTGCTTAATCCGCTCACCAAACAGGCGTTCCACTGAACTCTTGAGTTCGATTTCTATACAATCGCTCTCAATTGGTTCGAGTTCTACTACAACATCCCCTGTATCCTGTCGTCCTGCCTGGGCCTTGTTTTTTATCCTCATATAGCCCTCCTTTCTGGCTAATAAAAGTAAGAAAAGATAAATTTTGATCTTTGAAAGTCAAGCGAAAAAATTCTTCCCACTGAAACCAAAATAAGTGTTTGACAGCCTCGCTTAGCAAGTATATATTTTGGAGTTCTTAAAATAAAACGCTAAAAGGAGGCTAAATGAAGGCTGTGAAGGTTTGGAAGTGGGTTTTAGTAGGAGTTTTGGTTCTTGCAGCCCTTTATATTTTGTACCCTACTTTCGTTTTGTTGTTGGGCAATCCGGACCCGGAGACGGTTGAGAAGTACCATAGGAAAGCAGTAAAGGTTGGGCTTGACCTGAAAGGCGGAACACATCTTAAGTTAGAGCTTGACAGAAGCAAGGTTCCACCTGAGCACGAGGGCGACCCAATAGACGAAGCAATACAGATTATCCGCAACCGGATCGACCAGTTCGGTGTTGCAGAGCCGACGATACAGAAATATGGCAATGATAGGATAATTGTTGAGCTCCCGGGGGTTAAGGACCCCGAACTTGCAAAAGAGATTATTGGAAAAACTGCGTTGCTCGAGTTCAAGCTTCTGCGGAGTGAAGCGGAAGTTAAAAGTTTTATTCAGAATGTTGACAAACTTGTCGCAAGCTCGAAGCGACTCGCGAAAATCCTTGAGGGTGGCGAAGTAGACACAATCACAGGTTCGGGTTTGGATACCACAAAGATCTCCTCACAAGGGGCTCCTGCTGAAAGCGCAAAGACGCATCCTGCAATATCCGAGAGTGTGAAGGTTACAAAAGGTGCGCATGTTTTTGCAGGGAAAGAATCAACCGCAACAGAGGAAGCGAAAACGGAGGAAGAGGTTGAGGAGAAACCTTTTTCCGCGGTTGTGGAAAATCTTGGGGATTTCATAGGGGTACCGGTGAGCGAGTACCCCGCGGTAAAGAAGTTGGTTGAGCAGCCCGAGATTCAAAAACTTGTTCCGGAGGGGGCACAGCTTGCATGGAGCGTTGAGGAAAAAGGGCCACAGGGTACACGATACCGCTACTTATATCTTCTGAACAAGCAAGCCCGTCTGACGGGCTTGTATTTGAGTAACGCTAACTATACGCTTGGTTCGCCAGCCGACCCCGACGCGCCAGGCTTGCCCGTTGTGAACCTGACATTTAATAAGGCTGGCGCAAGGATATTTTCCGAGATAACGGGAGCAAATATAAATAAAAAACTTGCTATTGTTCTTGATAGCACGGTTTTTTCTGCGCCTGTGATAAGGACGAGGATTCGTGAGGGGCGAGCGAGAATAACGGGGATTAAAAGCCTTGATGAGGCTAAAACCCTTGCGATTGTGCTTCGTGCGGGTGCATTGCCCGCTCCACTTGAGGTAGTTGAACAGCGAAGTATTGGACCAAGCCTCGGCGAGGATTCAATCCGTAAAGGCTTGCTTGCCTCAATTATTGGGCTTGTGCTTGTTCTGTTTTTCACAATATTCTACTACAGATTGTCGGGCGTAATAGCTATTATTGCCCTCACTTTGAATTTGCTATTCCTTTTTGCTGCTATGTCGCTTGTAAATGCAACGCTCACATTGCCGGGTGTTGCAGGGATAATCCTTTCGCTTGGTATGGCTGTTGATGCCAATGTGCTCATATTTGAGCGTATTCGCGAAGAACTGCGAAGCGGAAAGTCCGTGGCAGCAGCTATTGATTCAGGCTATGGCAGGGCTTTCTGGACAGTATTTGACAGTAATCTCACAACCCTTATCGCCGGAATAGTTCTTTATAAGTTTGGCACCGGTCCTATAAGGGGCTTTGCGGTTACTCTCAATTTTGGTATTGTCATAAGTATGTTCACCGCTATTTTTGTAACACGCCTAATTCAGGATTATATCGTTGCCACCAAAAAACCTGAAACTTTGAGCATATAAAGGAGAGGTTATGGTAGAACTAATCAAGAACCCAAACTTCGACATCCTTGGCAAATGGAAACTTGTTTTCATCTTTTCGGGAACCCTCATACTCGCGGGGATAATTTCGCTTTTAATCCACGGTGGACCAAGATATAACATTGATTTTACGGGAGGATACCTTATACAGATTCAATTTTCTAATCCGGTGGATATTTCGGAAATAAGAAAAATCCTTGATAATCTCAACATAAAAGATGCGAGTGTTCAGAGTTTTGAACAGGGGAGAGGTTTCATAATTCGTGCCCCTGTAGGCAAAGAAGGTGAGGATCTTTCTACAGCGATTATCAATGCGCTCAAAGAGAAATATCCTAATAATAGCTTCGAACAGACGAGGACCGAAAAGGTCGGTCCCAGGGTGGGGAAGGAACTGAGAAGCAAGGCTTTGTGGGCGATTTTTTGGAGCCTCGTTTGTATGCTCATATACATTACCTTCCGTTTCCAGTTCAGGTTCGGTGTTGCCTCAGTTCTTGCGCTTTTCCACGATGTCTTCATAGTTGTAGCGATATTTTCCATTTTCAATCTCGAAATCTCGCTCAATATTGTTGCTGCTCTTTTAACCATCGTCGGTTATTCTATAAACGACTCCATCGTTATCTGCGACAGAATCCGGGAAAATATGCGCAAAATCACAAAATCAACCTTCTTTGAACTCGTAAATCGAAGCCTTAACGAAACCCTTTCACGAACCGTGATAACATCGTTTGTCGTGTTTCTCATTCTTTTGGCGCTTCTTATCTTTGGTTGTAAGGTCATAAGGGACTTTGCGCTTGCACTCACAATTGGCACAATTATTGGCACTTATTCCTCAATATTTGTTGTCAGTCCCATAGTTGTCCTTTGGGAACAAAAGAGCCCCAAATTTACCGCTCGTATGAGGAGATAATCTTTTGCCTTATGCTTGTGAAATCAAACTCTCTATCCTTGAGCCTTTGTGCGGGGAGGAGTTAAACTAATTATAAGCCCGGAATTTTTATTTGGTTTTCTTTTGCGAATTCTTTTGCCTCCTTGTAGCCGGCATCGGCGTGGCGGGCGACGCCAATTCCGGGGTCATTTGTGAGGACGCGTTCAAGCCGGGCGTCCATTTCTTTTGTGCCGTCAGCCACAATTACCATACCCGCATGTATTGAGTTCCCAATTCCGACCCCGCCACCATGATGCACTGAAACCCACGATGCTCCCGATATAGCATTAAGCAAGCCGTTCAAAATGGGCCAATCAGCGATAGCATCAGAACCATCAAGCATACCCTCGGTTTCGCGATAGGGGGATGCCACAGAGCCCGAGTCAAGATGATCTCGGCCTATAACAATTGGTGATGACAATTCGCCTTTCCGCACGAGCTCGTTTATTGCGAGCCCAAATTTAGCGCGTTCACCATACCCGAGCCAGCAGATTCTCGCCGGAAGCCCCTGAAACGGAACCTTCCTCTGTGCCATCTCAATCCATCGAACAAGAGCAGTATCCTCAGGGAAAAGTTCAACGACAAGCCTGTCGGTCCTGTAGATGTCGTTCTTATCCCCGGAAAGCGCGACCCATCTGAAAGGTCCTTTCCCCTTGCAGAAAAGCGGGCGGATATATTCGACCACAAATCCCGGGAACGAAAATGCGTCCTTGTATCCGTTTCTGAATGCCTGACCGCGAATATTGTTCCCGTAATCAAAAACGACGCTTCCCCGTTTTTTGAACTCAACCATTGCCTCTGCGTGCACGACGATAGAATCAAGTGCCCTTTTTCTATATTCGTCCGGATTCTCTTTGCGCAATTTAAGTGCATCCTCAAGTGTCAATCCTGCGGGGATGTAACCGTTAAGTTCATCATGCGCGCTTGTCTGGTCTGTCACTATATCAGGGTGAAAGCCGAGCGCAAGAAGTTTGGGATGAACCTGAGCGCAATTTCCCACAAGCCCGCAAGACAAGGGTTCGCCTTTTTTCCTTGCCTCCTCACAAAGGCGGATTGCCTCCTCAAGATTGTCTGTCATTATATCGCAATAGCCCAATTTCACGCGCCTTGCAATTCTTGCGGGATCCACCTCAACATCAAGAATCACCCCGCCGTTCATCGTAACAGCAAGCGGCTGAGCGCCCCCCATCCCGCCCATCCCACCGGTGAGCACAAGCCTTCCCTTGAGGGATTCCCCGAAATGCTTTTTCGCGCAGGCTGCAAATGTCTCGTATGTGCCCTGAAGGATTCCCTGAGTACCAATATAGATCCAGCTGCCCGCGGTCATTTGACCATACATAATGAGCCCTTTTGACTCAAGCTCGTTAAAGTATTTCCAGTTTGCCCAGGCTGGAACAAGATTAGAGTTTGCAATGAGAACCCGCGGAACAAGCGGTGTAGTTTTGAAAATCCCAACCGGTTTGCCCGATTGGACCAGAAGCGTTTCGTCATTCTCGAGGTTTATCAACGCTTTCACAATCGCCTCATAGGATTCCCAGTTGCGGGCTGCTTTCCCGCTTCCCCCATAGACCACAAGTTCCTCTGGCTTCTCGGCAACTTCCGGGTCAAGATTGTTCATAAGCATTCGAAGGGCTGCCTCCTGATGCCAGCCCTTGCAAACCAATTTATTCCCGCGTGGGGCTCTGATCTCCCTGTAATTCATTTTTCCCCTCCAGTTCTCCCAATGTTGCTATTTTCTTCTGGCTCTTTTCCTTCGATATTGTGATAAGCATAACAAGAGCTATGAGCGACAAAATAGCACCGTAAACGAAGGATGCTTTACCGCCCAGTTTTTGCCATATTATTCCCGCGAACAAACTTGATGGCAAAGCGGCAATGCCCACTGCGGTGTGATACGAACCATAAGCAGTACCCCGGGTTTCCTCATCCGAAAGTTCCGCAACCACAATGCGAGAGTTGGTGTCCACGAGCGCCTGGTATAACCCGTACAGGACGAAGCCCAAAAATGGGAACCACGAAAGATCGATAAAAGCGAACATTAAGGCGGTCATAAGGTAAACAAGATATCCTGTACCAAGGAGATTTCTTGCTCCAAGCCTATCAGAGGCAATGCCCGAGGGGTACGCAAAAAGGGCATAGGAAACGGTGTTTATAAGGTAAAGTAAGGGGAGTGTCCAATCGGCGATGCCAGCAGATTTCGCGCGGATTAGATAAAAAGCGTAACTAAAATTTGACAGGGTGAATATGAACGATACAATAAGAAAATATTTAAATCTTCTCGGAAGGGTTTTAAAGCTGGGTTTTTGAATGGAACTTTTGTTGTCTGGATTATTAGTCCTCGCGATTTCCTTTAGTCCTAATAATACTATGACAGCCGCAAGCGCAGGGATAAACGAAATCAGAAAAATTAGCCTGTATGAATTTATGCTGGCGTTAAAATGTCTTAGTATTATGAAGGCGATAAGTGAGCCGGTAGCAGCGCCGGTTGTGTCCATAAAGCGCTGAAATCCGAAAGGCTTTCCCTTTTTCTTTCCTGAGGAATCCGCAATAAGGGCGTCGCGCGGGCTTGTGCGAATGCCTTTTCCAACACGATCAAAGAATCTTATTGCGAGAACAAAGATCCAGCCTGTGGCTAATGCGAGAAGGGGCTTTACAAGTGCAGAAAAGGAATAACCCAAAATTATAAGTGGCTTTCTTTTCCCTATCCTGTCCGAGATGTAGCCGGAAGCAAGTTTTAGGAGGCTCGCGGTTGACTCCGCAATTCCCTCAATAAGACCCAATGCTGTCACGGGGGCTTTAAGAACAGCGACTATGAATGTCGGAAGGACGGGCATTATCATCTCGGTGGACATATCAGTAAGAAGGCTGCCCCATCCAGAAATTTTCACATTCTTGTGGAGTCTTTCATCCGCCATTGCTTTCTCTTTCTAAAAGATACTCACGATTATGTATAAGTCAAGTTTGGTATAAAATAAAAGGTGAGCTATCATTGTAAGACAGCCCACCTTTAAATGCTCAGTTCTGATGCCGAAAAGATTACATCTTTTGAGTTAGTCCGGTATTTTTACTTTTAGGATTATTTTATTTCTTCCTGGACATTGTCCTTCACCCAATACGCTGGCGAGTTTTTGTCAGCCTTTTTCACAAGGGTATGGGCTGCGATTTCAGCAGGGGATGGCATTGGAGGAAGTTGTGGTGTTGCTGCGACTGCCTGGGATTCTGGTTTGGCTTGTGCTTTGGCTGTTGTCTCTGGCTGAGCTGGTTGTGCTGGCGGCTTTGTGATAGCGTCGTAAATCTCCTTTGAATCGTAGATGGTGTAAGCATCATAGGTCTTGTTGAGGTACTTTGCCAGCTTGATCACATCCTCTTTTGTTGTTGCGGCATCGACGAGCAAGTCAGCCTTTTTCTCACCTGTGGGGAGTGCCTCCTCCTTAAGAACTGTAAAGTTCACTGGCGGCTTTGTCTCTTTCTTGGAGCATCCCGCAATAACTCCAATGGACAAAATTGCCGCAATCACAACAACTCGCGCTCTCATTTTTGCTCCTTTCTTTTATTTTGTTGTTCCACATAAATAAAAAACCGGGGACGACGAGGCTCGAACTCGCGACCTCTGGCTTGACAGGCCAGCGTTCTAACCGGCTGAACTACGTCCCCGGTTTACCTTCTTGTTTGGGCGAAAGAGGATTCGAACCTCTGACCTCCTGGGTGTAAACCAGGCGCTCTCGGCCAGCTGAGCTATCCGCCCCTTTATCCTCTGCCATAAGCCCCAAAGGTATAAGCACACAATAGCCTATTACAAGTAATATCGGCGCAAGCGTAATAGACCCACCCTGAAGCAGAAGTAAGCCCAGGATTATTACAAAAAGCCCAAGCCCAAGTATTGTGTAGTTTTTCCTCGTGAAAGGAAGCCGAGTTTCTTCTTTTGAACCCTTCTTTGCCATAGATTATAATTTATCTTTTCGGCGATTTTTGTCAATATCTTTTTGCCCCTTCTGGCGAAGGCTTATGGGTAATAACTAAACCTGAACTATTTATGTGCAACCAAGATCCAGAAATTGCTAAATACGAAACCGGTGCCTTTAGCATTTAGCTGATGAAACCGCTTGTTTTATGGCCGGTAGTGCCTGACAATATTGCCCATCCCTTTTGGGACGCGCAGGGTAAGGATATGCGTTTTGTTCTTCATATTTCGAAAACGGACGACCTCAGCCTCACACACAATTTCGCCCTCACGATTCAATCCTTTGCCCTTCTCGCCTTTTCGTGGGGATGGCAAAAACTCGTATGGTATACTAATAAGGTCATATTCCTGATTTGTCTCGTCAACGACAAATATAGCGAGCCCGGGACAAAACGGGATACAGGATCCGCAACCATTACACTTGTCGAAGTCAACCTCAGGCAAATCCTTTATCTCCTTGAACGGTTTAAAAGCACCAAAAGGGCAACTCTCAAAACAGGGATCGCAAGGAATCTCCTGAAAGCATTCAACAACAACATACGCTTTTTTCGTTCGGCGGGTCAGTGGCGGCAAAATCCTTTCTATATCCTCTTTTTCCGGAACACCATCACGGGCGAGCATTTTTATGCTCCTTGAGTTTGTTTAGCCCAATAGAGACCTTATAAGCAACGGGCGCTTTTCGCAAATTCTCAAGTTCTTTCAAGATCTCAGACTTGCGATCTTCGAAGTCGGGGATAGTATAACCAAGCGACCGTGCAGCCGAAAGCCCTGCAAGACGACCCTCAAGCATTGCGGAGCTCGCCTCCTCAATCCCTGAAGCATCACCAGCAACATAAATCCCCTTGACACTCGTTTCCATCACCTCGGTCCTTGTCGGAACCTCCCCACCGAGTTCTGGTATATAGACCATCCTGCAACCCGCATAGAAAAGGAAATCTACAAGAGGCGAAAGCCCGACAGCAAGACAAATTATGTCGCAATCTATTCTCTTTTCGGTTCCACTTACTGGCTTGAAATTTTTGTCAATCCTTGCTATTGTTGCGCCTTCAACCTGGGTTTTGCCGATAGCCTCAACTATAGTGTGCTCGGTCAGAATTGGCACCCCCATCCTCCGAACTTTCGCTGCGTGAACCCAGTATCCTCCAACAGCGCTTGTAGCCTCAACAATAGCAGCGACATCGCATCCCGCCTGAAGCAACTGATAGGAGACAATTAGCCCGATATTCCCTGCTCCAACCATTAATGCCCGCTTTCCGGGGAGAACACCATAAACATTCATCAATGTTTGAACCGCTCCCGCACCATAAACCCCCGGAATATCGTTATTCTTGAACGGGATAATTTTTTCGGATGCCCCCGTTGCCACAATTATTCTTTTCGGATAGATTACCTTTACCTTTTCATCCTTAACAACAATAACAGCACCATCCTCGTAGTAACCAAGGGCAGTGGTTCGCGACATAAACCTGAAATTGGGAGCCTGCCTGATTTGGTCAAGGATTAGCGCAGGGATTTCTATCCCGCGCTTTCCTGCGTATTCCATCTTTGAGCCGAAAAATTTGTGTGTCTGCTTGATTAACTGACCGCCAAGCTCAGGACCATCATCCACAAGCAGGGTGTCAACCCCGTATCTTACCGCCTCAACAGCTGCCGACAACCCCGCAGGTCCACCCCCGATAATGAGAAGTTCAACATCCATTTAGCTCTTAAGCCTTTCCACCCTCATCCCCTCTTTTAGTGGGGTCACACAAACACGAACATTCGGAATACCATCCACAACCATAAAACACGACGAGCAATGCCCTATCGCGCAGAAAAACCCCCTTGGGCGATGAAACCGCAATGACTCCCTGTAAACCATTATGCCCTGGTCATGCAAAGCCGCTGCTATGGGTTCCCCCTCATACCCATACAGTTCTTGCCCATCAAGATAAAATTTCACCCTCCTGCCACGCTTAAATTCAAGGATGGGGTGTTTCTCTATTCGCATCGAAACCTACTTGATAAGAATAACCTCTTTTACGATTCGCTCAGTTCCGCTCATAGCCTCAATAAAATACATACCCGATGGCAAAGGGGCAATATCCAGATTGAAATTGTGTTCCCCCGGGTGAAGGGCTCTACAGGATTTTCCCGCAACGAGATTGCCATTGAGATTATATAATCCTATATCAATATCGCTTCTTTGAGGAAGTTCAATGACAAGTGCAAGCGTTGAATTAAACGGATTGGGGAAAACAGCTTTCAGGCTGAATTTGTAAGGAAGGTGTTCGGGTTCCTTAACTCTGACAGGAGCTATATAAAATTCCCAGTTCAGCGGGGCACAATAGAGCGGATTTTGTCTACCATAGGTTGGAGAATCAGAGGCTTGAAGCATGGAAACATTTACGGTCTCATTCGGGGCAAAATGAATTCCTGCGCCAGATGGTTCAAAAATCAAATTTGGGGGGTCAAATGTCACACCGGGCGAACCCACAGTATAAAGTAAGCCCTCAACGCTAAACCTTATTGAGGAGGGATTAACACCGCTTATTGAGTCAATAATCTGTATAACGATTCTCTGTAGGGTATCCCAGACGATTGAGTTTGGGCTTGGGGTTATCAGTTGCGCTAAAGGTCCCTGCCTATCAGCGACAAATTGGTGAAATGAGGGTTCGCCCTCAAAAATGTAGCCATCGTTATCCTGAACTGAAAGGAGCCTGAAACGAACGATCTGTCCATTCACAAGGCTATCTGGAGGCATATAGCGAAGAAGGGTGTCATCCTCAAAATGCATGGGACGGCTTCGCATAGTATAAACCGAATCATCCACCTGAAGTGCTATGGAGCCCGGGTTAATGTTGCCATCGGGGTCATAAATGTGGTAGATAATCTGCTGGTAGGTCCTGCTTGTAGATGAGCGATCGCGGGGCTCGATGAGTTCTACACGAGGGGCACAGGGTCCAATATATGTATTGGATGCATAAGCGCGAATTGTATCCGAACCCTGAGGTATCTCAACCTCTACTGTCACAGTTCTCGGGGCGCAATCAGGGAAGAGGTGATTTGAGATGAAAGTGACATAATAGCCGTGCCTGTGAGCTGAAGCTAGAATAGGAACTATAGAATTTACATCACTGAACAGCGAGAACCACTCACCGCCGGTTTTATCCGTAATACTTCCGGGACCATTCCACTCGGGGAAATCCCAACTAAAAATAAAAACGGTGACATCATAAAGAAGTAGAGTATCGATTATTTCAGGAAGGGTGAAATGGGAAAATGGTGTTCCATCACCTCTCGAATGTGGTGGGGCGTCGGTTATAAGGATAAAAATGCGTCCGGCGTCCTCGCGGAAATTCATTCTACAGGCTTCGTTTAATGCGTCAAAGCTGTTTTCGGGGGTATCACCGCCGCCTGATGCCTCGAGCTCGGCGATCCAGCGCTGGAACTCTTCGACATTATCGGTAAGTTCGCGCCCGTGAGGAAGTGCAACCTCATCCTTGAAAGTAACAATCCCGAGCCTATAATCAAGTCCTACAGCGGCAAGACTTTCGGCAAAAGCGACAACCTGATCGCGAAGAAGCCCTATAGAAGTGCCCATACTCCCTGTGTTATCAAATACCACAACAATATCAACCTTCCTAAATCCCCCGCGCGGTATCACGCGAAGCGGGTATTGAGGTTCGCCGAATTCCCGGACAACAAAGTTTGTGACATCCAATCCATCAACAGGAAGCCCGCGCGCTGTATCCTCGACCCAGACAAGCCCGGTAACCTCAGGAAAATGAGCGCGATTCAATGAGCGGAGTTCTACCTCAAGGGAAAGATATTCCTCACTTGTAGCGAAAAACAGGATGCAGGTATCGACGGAATTTGGTGAGCAAACAGAGACTCTATCGGTTGCTCTAAGGCAAAAATCGATCGGCTCGCCCCGGGGTAGCGTGAGCCCAGCCGAGGCACAAGAAAATAGTATTGTATCCCCGTACCATCGCACGGCGGGGTCAAAAATCCTGAAGGCGCGCCCTAAAACATTTATTTCAACGGATCCAGAATCAATACCCGAAACATTGTCGTGGACAATGAACCAGAGATAAGGGGTTGTTGTGTGGACGGTTTCGCCATAAGATGGGTAATGCCCCAATATAAACGGGGGCTGCATATCAGTTGTAAAGTGAAGTGAGGGGTAGGGTGGTGAAATGGAGTTGCCAAGCGTATCCGCAACCCCAACGATAACCGCATTAAAAACCTCACCATCGGAAAAGGGCTCGGCACGATTGAAAAATAGCAATGTGTCGATCAATTGAAGCTGCGGATCGGAAAGATTTATCGGAACACCATTTATTACCATAACGACCGATTCTCGGTTAACGCCGTTCTCATCCACTATAGAAGCCATAACCGGCATAATGTTACACGAAGAAAAGGAATTGTTTGGCGGGAAAACAAAATAAACCCGTGGTGGTAAAGTATCCTGCGCAAAAATGGCTGATGAAACGATAAACACCAAAAGATATTTGATGCTATTCATAAAGAATATATAATTTTAGGTGTGCAGTTTGTCAAGGCATAAGGTGGGGTATTTGGGTTGGATGCCAAAAATTTCGGTTTGAAGAAGAATTAGGAAGGACCAAATTTACGATTGCGGGTTCAAAAGAAGAGTATAGAAGTATGCTTAACTCTGGCGGTGAAATAATATCCACAGGGATGGTGTTATTGTTTATTATCGGCTTCTTTAGTGAGTTGCTCTCGCAATTCTGGGATAACGAATTTATTGTCGAGGTTGAAATTTTTTAGTTCATTTATAAACAGTTCAATTTTAGCTTCAAGGCTTAAGGCTTTGTTCACGAAAAGGAATTGTTTGCCGAAGAGCTTACAAAGCCCGCCATGATGAACGCCGAGATTTTCATATCTTACACTAATTCCCAGCGACTCGGCGAGGTTTTCGAGTTGAACGAGCATCTCCTTTTTTCTCATGCCTTAACACCCTTCAGCGCCCAGCAGGTTGCGTCCTCAATTTTGACTGTTACAATGGAACCGATATCCTTTTCGCAGGCAGGGAAAACCACCACACGACCAGTCTCGGTGAGCCCACAAAATAGTTCGGGATTCTTTTCTGCCCTTCCCTCGACAAGCACCTTTTGATAAGAACCGATAAGGGTTCGAGCGTTCTCTTTTGCTATTGCATTTCCAAGGGCTATTACCTCTTTCAATCTCTCTATTTTCACCGCATAAGGAACATCATCCAGCATTTCTGCGGCCACAGTGCGAGGTCTTGGGGAAAAATAAAACGAGAATATTCCATCAAAACGAACGCGCTTAATTATATCAATAGTATCTGCGAAATCCTCCTCGGTTTCCGTTGGAAAGCCCACGATAATATCGGTTGTTATTGATATTTGAGGCATAGCGGAGCGAAGTTTTTCTACAAGTACAAGATACTCTTCCCTCGTATATTTACGGTTCATCAGGCGCAGGATTCTGTTTGAGCCGGATTGAAGGGGGAGATGAATGGATTTGCAAATGGGCGTGTTATCATGCATAGCGGTAATAATTTTATCGGATAGGTCTTTTGGGTGGCTGGTCAAGAATCGTACACGAAGGATGCCCTTGATATTGCTCACGGTACGCAGCAGGTCAGCGAAATCGTTCACGCCATCCGTCCACGAATTAACATTTTGCCCGAGGAGGGTTATTTCTTTCACGCCATATGAGACATCCCACTTTATTTCGTTCACGATATCGTTAAGCGGGCGATTCCGTTCACGACCACGAACATATGGTACAATGCAGTATGAGCAGAAATTATTGCATCCGCGGCTTACTGCGACAAATGCCTTGATTGAGTTTGGAACGGGGTAGGTACCCTCACCCGTAAAATTGTCGGTGCTTATTTTTACTATGTGGCGCTGCTTGTTATTTATGAGTTCAACGAGGCTGGGGAAGTCGTCTGGTCCAAGGACGAAATCCACAAGCGGGATTTGTTTGATGATTTCCTCGCCCAAATTCTTTGCCATACATCCGAAGACGACGAGCGTCTTATTGGGGTCCTTTTTCTTTATCCCGCTAAGATAGGCAATTCTTCCGAGTGCTCGCTTTTCTGCGTGGGCACGAACTGAGCAGGTATTCACGAGTATAAGGTCTGCAGCTTGTGGATTGTCGGTTGGTGAAAACCCCTCTTTCGTTAGGATGCTTTCAACGAGCCCCGAATCGTATTTATTCATCTGGCAGCCGTATGTTTCAATGTAGTATTTCATTCCACGAGTTCGCAGAAAAGGGCGTTGCCTTGGGGTTCTATCCCTTTTACCCTGACAAGTTTTCCTCTTATCTTCTTGCAGGATCTGAACTGGCAGAGGATGTAGTTATCGCTGTGGGCGGACCAGACGCCGTTTTTTACCCTTTCCGGGATAACCTCAAGGGTTTGGGAAACGAATGAGCGAAGAAATTCTTGTCTCTTGTTGATGGATATATTTTTTATGAGCCTGAGCCTTCGCATTTTTTCCTCGCCTGAGACCTGGGCTTGGAGTTTAGAGGCTACTGTCCAGGGGCGGGCGGAGAATCTGAATGGATGGATATACGAGATTGGAAGGCGTTTAACAAGTTCAACTGTTTTGAGAAAATCAGCCTCTGTCTCGCCGGGGAACCCAACAATAATGTCAAGCCCAATTCCGGCGGTGGGCATTAGCCTTTTGATTTCTAAAACAAGCGATTCAAACTCCTCGGCGCTATAGGGACGATTCATAAGTTTAAGGAGCCTGTCCGAGCCCGATTGAAGAGGGATGTGGAAATGCTTCGCGATGGTGCTTGAGGTGCTTATAAAATTTATAAGTTCGCGATTTATTTCCCAGGGTTCAAGGCTTGTTATGCGGATCCTGATTTGTGGGAATCTCGCGGTCAATATCCTTAGAAGGTCTACGAGGGAAAGTTTCTTATTGTCAATTTCGCTCTGCCAGCTTCCGACACGCACTCCGACAAGCACAATTTCCATAAAGCCTTTTTCAGAAAGTCGTTCAACCTGGGCGAGTATGGATTCAAGGGGACGGCTTATTTCTTTACCGCGGAGAAATGGCACGATGCAGTAAGAACAGAAATGCTCGCAGCCATCCTGGATTTTTACAAATGCCCTCGTGTGCTCATAGAATCTCTCCGAGGATGCCCAGAGGTCGGGTTCTATTGAGGGTGTGCCAACTGTATTTAAAAAGAAAAATTTTTCCTTATGTCCAGCGATGTAGTCAATATCAAGACCTTCTCTTTTTGTTTTCAGGTTTTTTAGCAGGCTTCCGAGGCAGCCGACCACAGCGATTTTTGCCCTGGGATTTCTTCTCCTTATGCTTCTTATGTACTGGTAGATTTTCTGTTCGGTTCTTGATGTGACAGCGCAGGAGTTAACAATTACGAGTTTAGCATCGTTTTCGTCCCCGAGTTCAAGCTTTGTTGATCTCGCGAGATTGCGAAGATATTCCCCCTCTGCCTGGTTCACCTTACAGCCGAAGTTTTTGATATATACTTTCACAGTCATAAAAAATAAATTAGCAACTTTGCCGACTATGTCAAGGAAGGATATTATTTTAGTGGGGCAATTCGTACTCCCAGGTCATGACCCCTAAGTAATAAATGGACGAACCTTGTGGATAGCAGATAAAATCAAAAATTTTCAGGCGGTTGGGGGCAATGGTGAAATCTGGCGGTGTATTATAAGGCCAAACCCATATAACTATTGCGGGATCAAATTTTATTGTTCTCTGGCTGATATCGTCGCCCTTTACAAGAAGTTTGTAAATCCCGCCGGGTTTGCCATTCGTGAATGTGAAATGTGCATTGCCCTGAAGTGTTATTGTTTGGACATTCCCATTGTTCCAATCGACAACGATTGAAGCCCAGGTTATAAACGAGGCAGTTTCATCAGCCCAATCGCTACCGGCAGAATTCTGGGCATAGCAACGATAATAATATGTTGTATTCGGCGAAAGACCAGTTATATCGTAGTAAAAAGGACCCTCGGGTAGTGTGCCTAAATTTATATCGTTTTCCCATGCTGATTGGTTTGTTCCGCCATCGGAGGTGCCCCAGAAGATGTGAACTGTGGGGTTTTCGTTGCCATTATCAATAAGGATGCCATTGAGGCGGGCTGAGGTGGTTGTTATGTCTGATGCACCAGAGGCGTTGGTAACAACAGGGGGTAAAAGGGTAAACTGTTCACTGCCGGCAGAACTAAAGGAGGGCTCGGGGGAATTGTATCGCCTTACCGCAATCCAATCAATATACTGATAATGCCCGGTCCACCAACCGTAAGGCCAAAAATGCAGCCGTGTGCTATCTGTATAGACAATCCCGGTATGAGTAATAATCTCGTCACCCAGACCTCTATTTCTGATATACTTTATTGCGCCATTATTCCCTGTATAGCAAAGGCTTTCCCTAAACCATGTATCCTGCCAGAACGGGGAAAGCTTAACACCGGTAAGACAGGGTAAAGGCTGAAAACTGTCACGGTTATAATAATAGCAATTAGCATCAGGTGCATAAAAGTAATAGTCGTAATTTATTCCCGCTAAACAAGTTTCATAGGTAAGATTGGCAATACACATTCCCGCGACATAGTATTGGTTTGCATAATGTACCTGCTTTACCGATTCAACGGCGATCTTCCATGGGGTATTTATCTTTGAGCGAAGCCATGTCGTCTTATCAGTAACATTCTGGCGAATCTTCATTATCCCGCCCTCTACATAAACATCAGCCGGGTCAGTCCTCGCCCACTTCGCATCGTTAAACCCGCTGTTAAAATCATCAAAGAGCAAAAATGTCGCATCTCCGTTGCTTGCCGAGCTCGCAGAACTATTTCCGTAGTAAATGAATATATTCCTGCTACTATCGAGGTTATCGTTGACCTTCACCCAAAAATACGCAACCCTGTTCGGCGCACTGCCCTCGATCTTCTCAAGCCAGTGCGAAAGTAGCGTAGTTTCGTCGTCATCCGTAAAGCGTATATCTGCCGGGAAATTTGCCGAATGCCCCTCAATGTGAAAATGCGCCCCTGACGCACCACTGCTTTCGCCTACTTTCAGTAATACCTGATAGCCAGCGCCCGCACCGCTTGAACCGCTTATCGTTATTAGTTTCCGATAATTCCACCCCGTGAGCCAGGAAGAATGAAGCGAAGTAGCCAGAAGAAGAACCAAAGCCCCCACGATATAGTTTTTATATTTCCTCGCTGACATCCTAACCTCCTCTCAGATTAGCATCACAAAAGCGGGTTATCTGCTTGGCCAGGGGATTGTGTAAAGCTGGGAGTAAATCTGTCCGGTTGCTCTTATATTGCCATTTGAGTCAAGGCGTTCTTGCGGTGTTGTTGTCCCGAGACCGACATTGCCGTTATCTTTTATATAAAAGCTTGGGACATCAGGCGCCTGACCCTCAATAATGAAGCAGGGGTTTATCCCGGTATAACGAAGTGAGAAATCATCACCATCACCATCAACACCCGTAATTGTCCACCCGCCAAAAGGGGACGCCATATTTATATCAACATCACCGTTGACCATAAGCCCTCCACCTATAAGGGAGTTGCTTCCATCAGCGGTTATATACGAGATATCGTCAGGGAAATCTGGATGGCTTGCCATTATCGTTCCGGCGACATGAAGCATTGCTTCCGGTGCCGTGGTTCCAATGCCGACATTGCCGGTATTCACATTGTAAATGTTGTCGCCAGAATTTGCCCACCAGCTATTATCAGCTGTCCCCGCACGAAGGGCATAAGGCACCGCTACAAGCTTCTCTCGTGGAGTAAGGACTTCATCCCCAATTTTCACCTCAAGCCAGTATTGCCGTGCAAAAGAAAGCGTATCAAAACCATCGCTCTCACCAAGGATTACCGAGAATAGCCCATTGGTAATAGGCACTCCAGCAAGAGTTTCCCGCCAGAGAAGGTTCCCGCCAGATTCAGCATCATAAAGCTTGAACTCCATATTAAGCGTATCGTTTATCCCAACGCCCGAGGAATCAATGAGCTTCCCCTGATAGTTGATCGTGCGCGGGATTGCGCCACAAAAAATTAGCGCCACAACACACACAAAAATTCCAAACACAATCTGATTAAAACGACTGCTCCTCATTTTTCCTCCTTTTTTAGTCTGCTCTTCTGAAGATTTCTACATTATTAAAATGCATTTTTAAAAGTTTAAAGTCAACGAAAATATTTGGTCTTATATTCAAGGCAAAACCCGGCTGCTGGATAGATGGGTCCAGCCGGGATATTGACAAATCAAAATAATTGTTTTAATTTATAATAAGAGGTGGAGTATGGAGGTAAAAATCGGAAGGGCTGGCGTAGAAGTAGTAAAAGGGGATATTACGGACCTTGAGGTTGACGCCATAGTAAATGCTGCGAACGATCATCTATGGATGGGTTCTGGGGTTGCGGGAGCGATAAAAAAGAAAGGTGGTGATGAGATTGAGGCTGAGGCTATGGCTAAGGGACCGGTGCCGGTGGGAGAGGTTGTGGTAACTGGTGCTGGAAGACTCAAGGCGAAGTATGTTTTTCATGCTGCGGTTATGGGGCAGAATCTCAAAACTGATGCTGAAAAGATAGCTACCGCTACGAAAAGGGCACTTGAAAAGGCTGATGAACTCGGGATTGAGTCAATAGCATTTCCGGCGTTCGGCACGGGTGTTGGTGGATTTCCTGTGCACGAGTCCGCAAGGAATATCATTGATACAATCATTAAATATCTTTTGAACTCGAAGACCGGGTTGCGAAAAATCACTCTTGCGCTTTTTGATGAAAATACATATAATATATTTAGAACTGTTTTAGAGGCTTACTTCAGGCGGCAAAAGTAATCGCTCCTCGGTAGCTCAATGGTGGAGCATCTGACTGTTAATCAGAGGGTTGCAGGTTCGAGTCCTGCCCGAGGAGCTATACTGGTATCTGAGAGTGTATCTCAGATTCACATAAAGAAAGCAGCCCTATTTCGGGTGGACGCCCGGATAGGGCTATTTTTATGCTGTCCGGGGCAAGGATCGCCTTGTGGAGGACGAGGCTCAAGGTTTCCGGGGGTGGCATACTGCCTGCTGTAGTTGATCCCCTTCCACTTGGCATAGACCATCGTATCCGCAAAGGTGACGCTGGCTTCAATGGACATCAAAGGCAGGTTATTTTCGCCATACTCTTCTCACCTCCTCAAAAGGTTATGATTGCTCATTTTTCATCCGGGCAAAGACCGATTGTCCCTCTACTAATAGCAAGGTTTAAGTGTATGCTACCAAAGATGTAGAAATGGGCTTGAATATTTTTGATTTTTTCTTTTGACAAATGTCTTTTAGTGATGTATATTGTGCTTTGTTTAGGTCTTATGCTTTTTTATGAAGTGTATGAACGAAAGGAAACAGTTAGATGGATAAAGAGGTCTTGACTGTCAGGCAGGTTGCCGAGTTCCTGCAGATGGACGAGAGGACTATTTATAAACTGGCAAAGCAGGGGGATATCCCATCCTTCAAGGTATCTAATCAGTGGCGGTTTCTAAAAAAGGATATCGAGAGCTGGGTTGAACAGAAAAAGAGCGAGGTTATGAGAAAAACAGAAAAGCCCCTTAAGGAGAATGGGTGAAAAATGACAAAGAGGCAGCTTACATTCTTTAGAGAAGAAGATAAAAAATTGATTAACTTAAAAGAGGCAAGTATCTGGGCTTCCCAATATCTAAATCGCAAAATTACCGTCTCAAATATATCATATCTAATTCAGTATGGGAGAATAAAAAAATACGGAAATGATGGGAATCCTCTTGTAAATATAGAGGAATTAAAAGATTATTATGATTCTTTTTCGAAGGAAAAAAAATGGCGAAATATATTAGGGGAGGATATTAATTGGCATCTTTCTTTTTCTCAATATAAAGAAGCAGAAAGAACAAAACATGTCCATAGATTGCATCCTTACAAAGGTAAATTTATACCTCAATTGGTAGAATATTTCCTTGATTCCCATACGGATGAGTTTAAAAAAGAGGTATATTTTTATAAAGACGATATAGTATTGGACCCATTTTGTGGAAGCGGAACGACATTAGTCCAGGCAAACGAATTAGGAATGCACGCCATTGGAATAGATATTTCTTCTTTCAATGTTTTGATTTCCAATGTAAAAGTTGAAAAGCATAATTTAATTTTAATTGGAGATACAATTCGTAAATTGAATTCAAGACTAAAAGAATTTCAGAAGACTCAAAATACTATTACTTTTGAAGAACATATATTGTCAGAACTTGCAAAATTTAACAATAAGTATTTCCCCTCGCCGGAATATAAAAGGAAAGTTGCTAATGGGACAATCAATGAAAACGAATACGCAAAAGAGAAAGAGAAAGAATTTCTTACTATTTATAACGGGTTGATACAGAAGTATCAAATTAAAATAAGACAGGATAAAAGCGAAACCTTTTTAGATAAATGGTTTTTAGAACCTGTGAGAAAAGAGTTAGATTTTTTGGCACAAGAAATAAGAAAAATAGATAATGAAGATGTGAAAAATGTTTTAACCATCATTTTAAGCAGAACTGCCCGTTCATGCAGAGCAACAACCCATGCTGACCTGGCAACTTTAAAAGAACCTGTTACTACTACCTACTATTGCAAAAAGCATGGAAAAATTTGTAAGCCAATATTTTCTATAACAAAATGGTGGAAATTTTATACAGTAGATACGCTAAATCGTCTTAAAGAATTTGATAAATTAAGAACAAATACAATTCAGGTGTGTTTGACTGGAGATAGTAGAACAATAAATATTTATGAGGAAATTAAAAAGAAAAACATAGAGTTTGCAGAAATGTTATTAAGACAAAAGATAAGAGGAATATTTTCAAGTCCACCTTATGTTGGGCTTATTGATTATCACGAACAACATGCCTATGCATATGAACTATTTGGATTTGAACGAAATGACGAGTTGGAAATAGGTCCGCTATCCAAAGGGCAAGGTGAAGAGCAAAGAAATTCTTACATTAAAGGTATAGCTGAAGTGCTTATAAATTGCAAAAAGTATCTTCAAGACGACTATGATGTATTTTTGGTGGCTAATGATAAATTTAAGATTTATCCAAAGATTGCAGAATTGGCTGGGATGAAAATTGTCAATGAGTTTAAACGTCCTGTTTTATGCCGAGTTGAAAAAGACAGGGAAACACCTTATTCTGAATCAATATTTCACTTAAAGGAAAAATGAAAAATGACACTTACGAAAGAACAAATAAAAAAAGTTGAGAACACTATTAGAGAAAGTCTAAGGAATAAATTTTTAACATATAAACCAGAAACGAGTAATATGCCATTTCATTACAGATTACTTGGTAAAGACCGGATGGCTCTTTATTCTTTTATTCAATCGCTTAATACCACTTTTGGCACTTCTATTTTTGAACCCGTAGCTGAAACACTTGCGAGTTTAAGATTCCCGGTTGCAAAGAGGCAATTTGTGGTAGGTGATACAATAACCGAACATGCCCAGCTTGAGATTCAGCATATTATGAATGAACTCACGATAGGAAAAAGTCCGAATAAATTGGAGGAAATTGAAAGAATAAGAAAAGTTGCTACTTCAGGCAGAGTAAATAAATTAAAAACTGTAAAAATAGATTTATTTGTAAAGGACAATGATGGAGCCATCCATTTATTTGACTTAAAGACAGTTAAACCTAATATCAGCAATTTCAAAGATTTTAAAAGAACACTATTGGAATGGGTTGCAATCTATTTATCAAAATATCCGGACATAAAAATTCATTCATATATTGCCATCCCTTACAATCCTTATGAACCAAAACCCTATGAAAGATGGACGCTAAAAGGAATGCTTGACCTAGATAATGAATTAAAAGTTGCTGAAGAATTTTGGGATTTTCTCGGCGGAGAAGGCACTTATTTAGAGCTGCTGAATTGTTTTGAAAGAGTAGGAATAGAATTGAGGCCAGAGATAGATGAATATTTTTCAAAATTCAGATAAAGAGAAAAACAATTTGCAAATGATGGTAGGCGACCACCAGCGGATAACACGGTTTAAAAGACTACGCTTAATTCCGTCAGAATTCTGCTTGCTTGGAACTTATTTTATATCTAAAACAAAAAACGAAAGGGACCATTTGTTTATATTTTCGAATCGTAAAAGTATGAGGAATAATCTGATGGAGGTTAGCAAATGCCCCGACACCGAAGCCTGAATCTAAAAAATTTATTGATTCAATCCCTGAGCCTCTGATTGAGGAGTATTTCAAGCAGAAGGTCGGGGGTGGGGCTTCTTTTTCTCAATACTTTCGACTACGACTCCGTCAACAAATTTCTTGATACCATTCAGGACGAAGACCTAAAGCGCAGTATCCTTGAGGACTTTACCCACATTAACGACATCTGCGAAAAAATGATGAATATCCTGATCAAGGCTGTCCAGCATTACGGCATTGAGACAACCGGAGAGGAAGAGAGAGAGGCTCTTGCAATGGATATTTTCCTTCACCACAAGGAAGCCTTTGACTATGCCTACGATTTCTATCGCCTGTTCAATGCCTCAAGCAAGGATAAACGGGGGCTGTTTTTATGCAGGCTATAAGACCTATAGCGATAATCGGGTAGGAACGGTTCGCAGTGTTTTTGATGGCGGAGCCATTTTAAATGATTCTGGCCATTGAACTCGCTTATTAAGGTTAACCACGACCGGAGTTAATGGGTTTGCCCGCGGTAAACTCCATACATCCCCTTATTCTTCCTACTCGCGGAACTAAAAACGGCTTCAAAGGACAATTGCCACAATTACCTAAACATATGATTAGAATTGGTTTTTCCCTGCAAAATCCCTTTTCAAAGCCCTGCCGGGTCCACAAACAAATCTATCCACGGTAACCTGTATGTGAACCATATAAACAAGAGCGCCGAAACAAAAACCAAAAACATTATAACATATCTTGTTGCCAGCCCAAATTTCACTTTCTCAATGTCTTTTTCAATATATCCTGCGAGCAAGGAGGATAAATAGGTTATCGCAATAGCCCAGACCAAATCAACCCACACAAGTTCCACTTTGCCATATAGCGCCGGCAACAGATACCAGATAATAACTATAAACCATGGCAGTATTATCACAGAAAGAAGCCGTGAATACCAGAAGCCACTTAACCCGCAACTATTTTTGTCATCCTGAGCCTTTTCCGCTTTCTTTCGTACAAAAGGATACTCAATCGCCACAGTGAGTAAGAGATATGCCCAGAAAGCCATCTTCAGATGCTGGAACACTGACTCGTTTGTCCCGCAAAAAGGCACAAGAAAAGCCCAGCCTGTTAAATCGTAACCAAAATGAAGGATTGAAAAAACAATCAAAAAGATAAACGATTTCAGATAGATATTCATAGTTTTACCACCTTTAGCGATAAAAATTTTCCTTTGATTTGCACTCTCATAAATGACCCAAAGGCAATCTCGAAGAATAACCACAGTATTGCGGGTTTTTGGGCATCTTTTTGCCTATTTCTTTTTAGAGAGCAAGTAAAATACCGGATTGCATTCAATATGGGAATTTTCGGTTTTGCAAACAAGATTGAATTGTTTTTTGTCCCTGATTTTAAGTTTGTTACAGAGGTGAGAAAATTCGAACTCCATTTGTTCAATGTTTATGGGAATAGCGCGAGAGATTATTTTTGAGGTATCAATTTTCTCTAATTTAAATTTGTAATTTCTCTTTTTAGCCTCAAGGTATACATAATACAAATAAGAATTGATGGCTAATAGAGGTTCTTTAAAGCTTTTAAACTTATTTAGTTCTGGATGATTTTTGTATCCTTTTGTTTTGCCCTCCAATACCTTTTTAGCCAGCAACCCCTCGCGCCATAAGGCGACTAATCCTGTACGGTCAAGATATTTTGGATGGATTGTCCAGATCCGCGTATTGAGCCCTTTTTATTTTCTAATTAACCATTAGACCAAGAACAGTAAATTCAAAATGCTCGCAAAAGAGACCCATACGAAATAGGGTATTAGCATATAGAAAGCAGTTTTACTCGTTTTCCAGGAAAGCGTTAACACTTTCAGGATGGTTATCCAGAGAAGAATTATGTCAACAAAACCCAAGAGAGGGTTCCTCAGACCAAAGAAAAGAGCGCTCCATAAAACATTAAGAACAAAATTTAAGCCAAAAACCAGAACTACTTTTCGCTTCCCTGCCTTATCCGAGTTTACCCACAATAAATATAAAGATATCGCTATCAGGATAAACAAAATATTCCAGGCTACAGGGAAAATATAATTGGGCGGGGTTATACTCGGTTTATTCTGCAAATACCATTCGCTTTTGGTGTTAGGGCTTGTGAAAACCGAACCAAGAAAAGCAACTATAGCAACGGTAAAAAAGGAAATTATTAAGGCTTTCCAGTCTATTTTATGTTTCACATTTATTACCTCTCCAGTTTCTTATGGCAGAGCCACCAATCAAAACATTCAAATTCGCCTGCTTTTGCTTTTTCCAATCTCTCCTTTGCGGTCTTAACATCCTTCGCTGGCGGAATTATAATATGGTCGTTTACCAGTTCATTATTGGGCCAGTTTGCGGGCATAGCAACCCCATATTTGTCCGCTATCTGCATCGCCTCAACCGCTCTCAATATTTCGTCTATATTCCTTCCGAGTTCTTGCGGATAATAAAGAATTATCCTTATCTTGCCCTTGTCATCAATCACAAAAACCGCACGCACAGTATTGGTTCCTTTCCCCGGATGAATCAAACCAAGTTTATTTGCCACCTCACCGGTATCAGCGATAATAGGGAATTGAATTTCTACGCCCAATTTTTCCTTTATCCATTCTTCCCATTTTATGTGTGAAAAGACCTGGTCAACGCTGAGCCCGATGAGTTCACAATTCAGCGCCTTAAATTTCTCATACCTCTTTTGGAACGCGACAAACTCTGTTGTGCAAACCGGAGTGAAATCTGCGGGATGGCTAAAAAGAACAAACCACTTTCCTGCGAAGTGCTTGGGAAGTTCAATTGTCCCATATGTTGTCTGAACAGTCATCTCCGGAAAGTCATCTCCGAGAAGTGGCATTCTTTTTTCAGACAAATTTTCCATAGTTCAACCTCCTTACAAGGGTGTGTTTGGGATTTTTTGTCGCCATTTTTTGCATACAACTTTTTATATAAATAGAATAATAAAATATTGTTTGTCAATTCAAAAATTACCAAATTGTGAGAGGTATAAGCCCTCGCCTGATAAAAGCCCTGAAATCCCTCAGCATAATGTTTCTTCTTTCTAACCCCCTTATAATCTTAAATAAATTTGAATCTCAAACTAAGAGCCATCGTTTCCTTGATTCTCATCTTTTTATCAATTTCTTTATCATATAAGAACTGTAAGTAGATATTTGCCATAAGGTATTTTGTTATATTCGCCATAAACATATTCTCAAAATTGGCATCTATTGCTTTCCAGTAATTTTCATTCGGGAGCCCTTTTAGCTTTTCAGATTGGGAATTGTATACTGCCCTAAACAAAGTAAGTTTATTCGTATAACTCAATTTATCCTGTGCAAACACAATTTTGAAATCATTGACAAAAATAAGCCCGCCATCATTTGTTGTTATATTTTCACGCTTGCCTGTAACCATATTAAGTACCTGTTTGTCTAAATGATTTCTAAACCCCGCTCCTATTCGGGCTGACCATTCATCTTTTTCCGTTTTTAGAAATTCCTTTTTGATACCAAAGCTCTCTGTAAAGGTGATCGGGTTAATGTAGCGATCCTTTTCTCTATCACTTGCGTCAAAAAATTGCGTTTCCATCCTGCCAGAAATAAATGGGTCAACAAAGCCACCCAAAGTAAAACTCAATAGAGATTCGAGGTCTATAAGGTCAGTGGATTTTTGTGGTTTTTCCCATTTTTTGGTATCGCGGTTTTGGCTATGGGTTTGACCGAACGCGAGTTTTAGTGTGGTTTTGATATTAATTTTAGGGTGAATCTGCTTTTCCACTAAAAAATTAGAATTAAAAACCCAGGATATGGAACCCGTTTCTCCACCTGCCCAGTTATCACTATATGTGTTTTGTGTCAGGGTAAAATTGGCATCAAGCGATATTTCCCACGACTCAGCAATGCCTGAATAGAAAAGCAAGATAGAGAAGACAATCGTACGGACAATTTTAGCCCTTTTCATAAAAACCCCCTTCTGCTCTTATCTTCCTGATGTTTGGGAAAAAACCCGTCTTAAAATATAAAAACCGCAAGGGAAAACAACAAATAAAAAGGTAGGGACTGGAGATGCATTTTCGTAGCGGTTAAAAAATACCCAATTAGTGCAATTCCAGTAGCCAGAAAGGCACCAGTTTATATTGACATCGATTATATAATGATTTATATTTTAGCAATGTTTACGGGGCTTGTCGAGAAAATAGGTAAAATAAAGGGAACCCACAAAAACGCAAACCAGCTTCTGCTTGAAATAGAATCGCCATTTGAGGAACCACTAAATCCCGGGTCGTCTATTGCGGTAAATGGTGCCTGCCTCACTGTAATAAAATCATTGCCTAATTCGTTTGTCGTTTGCGCCACAAGCGAAACGCTAAAGCGAACAAACCTTGGAAAACTCCACAAAGGAAGCCTTGTAAATCTCGAACGCCCAATAAAAGCCTCCGACAGACTTGAGGGGCATTTTCTTCTGGGACATATCGACACAACAGGGACAATCTGCTCAATTTTACGAAAAAGCGGTAACTGGATAATGCGAATCACATACCCGGTAGAGTATACAAGGCTTGTCGTTGAAAAGGGCTCGGTTGGGGTTGATGGTGTTAGTCTGACTGTTGTCAAGCCATCGTTAGGCAATTTCAGCGTTGCCCTTATCCCGTATACGCTCGCCCACACGACGCTCGGGCTTAAACGGGTCGGCGAATCTGTCAACCTCGAATTTGACATCCTGCTTAAAGGTATAACAGGAATAACAAAATATGAAACGAAAACCTGGACCTTCCTCTATTGAAGAGGCAATAGAAGAAATAAAAGCGGGAAGCTTTGTCGTTGTTGTTGACGATGAAGACAGAGAGAATGAGGGCGATTTCGTTCTTGCTGCGGAGTTTGCCACGCCAGAAAAGGTGAACTTTCTTACAAAATATGGCAGGGGGCTTATTTGTGTTGCGCTTACAAACGAGAGGGCAAAAGAGCTGGAGCTTCATCCAATGGTCGACAACAACACCGCGAGGCTCGGCACGAAATTCACAGTTTCGGTGGACGCGCTAAAGGGGACAACTACGGGGATTTCGGCGCACGATCGGGCAAGAACCATTCAGGCACTCGTAGACCCGGAAACGCGTCCCGAGGACCTCGCAAGACCCGGCCATATCTTCCCGCTAATAGCGGCACAAGGTGGGGTACTGAGACGGGCTGGACATACAGAGGCTGCGGTTGACCTTGCAAGGCTTGCAGGACTCTATCCTGCAGGGGTGCTTTGCGAGATTATGGATGAGGATGGCAATATGGCTCGCCTTCCCCGCCTTCTTGAAATTGCCGAAAAATTCAACATAAAACTTATAACTATCAGGGATTTGATTGAATACCGCAAGCGGCGCGAAAAGCTTGTGGAACTCGTCGGCGAGGCGAATTTCCCAACAAGATACGGGGCTTTTAGGCTTTATCTGTTCAAGGATAAACTTTCAGGTGAGGAACACATCGCGCTTGTCAAGGGCGATATAAAAGGGAAAAAGAATGTGCTTGTCAGGGTTCACTCGCAGTGCTTCACTGGCGATGTGCTCGGGTCTTTGCGATGCGACTGCCGTGACCAGATGGAAAAGGCACTCAAGATAATAAACGATGAGGGACAGGGCGTCTTCCTCTATATGAGACAGGAAGGAAGAGGTATTGGACTTTCAAATAAGGTTCACGCATACCATCTTCAGGACCTCGGCTACGACACCGTTGAGGCGAACTGCAGGCTTGGATTTGAACCCGACCTTCGCGATTACGGTATTGGTGCCCAGATTCTCAGTGAACTCGGGCTTTCCTCAATCCGCCTTCTAACAAATAACCCCAGAAAGATTGTCGGACTTGAGGGCTACGGGCTTAAGGTCACCGAGCGCGTACCTCTTCAGGTAAGACCGAGAAAGGAAAATATCAAATATCTCAAAACCAAAAAGGAAAAGCTTGGACACCTTATAGAATTAGAGGAGGAACCACAAGAATGAAGGAATATCAGGGAAGCCTTATTGGCAAGGGGAAAAGGTTTGGGATTGTCGTTTCAAGGTTCAATGATTTTCTCACTAAAGAGCTTCTTTCGGGTGCCCTTGACTGCCTTACAAGACATGGTGTGAGACTTGAGGATGTAGAGATAGCATGGGTCCCCGGGGGATTTGAGCTTCCGCTTGGGGCAAAACTTATGACAAATCATAAGGTTGATGGTATTATTGCGCTTGCGGTTTTAATTCGTGGTGAGACCCCGCATTTTGATTTTATTGCTTCGCAGGTATCACGGGGACTGGAAATGCTCGCTTTGGAAAGCGAAATCCCGGTTGCATTCGGCGTGATAACCGCTGACTCAACGGAACAGGCTATGGAACGCTCGGGAATAAAGGAGGGGAATAAGGGCTTTCAGGCTGCTTTAAGTGCGATTGAAATGGTTAACCTGAAGGAGGAGCTTGGGAAGTCGTAGAGAGGGGAGAATCATTGCTGTATGCGCTATTTATGAGAGCGAGATAACCGGCAGGAAAAAGCCCGATGAGCTTGTTCGGGATGTCATTTCGCTTGCGGGAAAGACGGTTGATGAAGCAACAAGAAAATTCGCATTGGAACTTGTAACGAAAGCGATCGAGAATAAGAACGGAATTGACGAGATGATAAAAAATCACCTGCTTGGCTGGGAGTTTGAAAGATTGAACCCGCTTGACAAAAGCTTTCTGACACTTGGGGTTACGGAGATGATGTTTTTTCCGGATGTGCCTGCGGTAAGCGCTTTGGACGAGGTAATAGAGATTGCAAAGGAGTACGGCGGAAGCGCATCCTCAAGGTTTGTCAACGGTGTGCTTGATAATGTTTACAAAAAACTTAAGGGCGACAAAAAGTGAAACTCGCAATCCTTTCGGACATACACAGCAATTTTGACGCGTTCGTTGAGGTGGCAAAAGCGATTGAGGCTGAGAAGCCCGATAAAATTGTCTTACTTGGCGATATAGTAGGCTATGGTGCTGAACCCTCAAAATGTATTAAGCTCGCAAAGGAATTAACACAGAACATTGTCGCGGGGAACCATGACTATGGAGTTGCAAATCTTACATCAGTTGAAAATTTTAACATTCACGCAAGAACCGCAATAGAGTGGACACGAAAATCAATCTCGGATTCCGAACTCGCATTTCTTGCCCACCTGCCCCTGACACTTAAAATGGATGGGTTCCTGTTCATTCATTCCTCGCCAGACGCCCCGGCAGAGTGGAACTATATTTTAGAGCCCTTTGACGCTAATCTCCAGTTCAGATTCTTTGAGGAGCCAATACTATTTCTGGGGCATACTCACATTCCGATTATATGGGTTTACGCAAGCTCTCCTATTGAGATTACGAATGGTAAGCAAGTTCAACTTAATAAAAATAAAAGGTACATTATAAATGTTGGGAGCGTGGGACAACCAAGGGATGGCAATCCCAGAAGTTCGTTCGGAATATTCGACAGCGAGAACTGGACTTTTACATTGCATCGGGTTATGTATGATATAGAAAGTGCCTCACGAAAAATAAAGGGGGCGGGGTTGCCGCTATACCTTGCAGAGCGGATAAAAGAGGGTTTTTAAAGGAGATGGATATGTCGGCTAACAACACAAGAAGTTTTAGGCTTTACAAGTGGCTTGGAGCGATAGTATCGTTTTTGTGGACATTTATAGTTTATGCGAGGACAGCGCAGATATCGGTCCCGTTCTGGGATTGTGGGGAGTTCATAGCGACCTCATATTGCCTTGGGGTGCCGCATCCACCGGGCGCACCGCTTTTGAACCTCATAGGGCGTATTGTGGCAATTTTGCCAATTCCCGGGCTTTCTGTCGCACACAAATTGAACATTATGTCCTCGTTCTTCTGTGCACTTGCTATTATGGTTCTCTATCTTGTTATCTACAGGGTGATGACAAAATGGTTTGAAAAAGAGCCCTCACCCGCGTCCCATATAATCTCGTTTGCTTCAGGTGTATGTGGGGCTGTGCTTGCAGGATTTGGCTCTACTTACTGGTCAAATGCTGTAGAAACTGAGGTCTATGGCTTTGCAATGCTACTCACAGCATTACTTGCTTATCTCTCTCTTGTATGGTATGACCAGCGTAACAACCCCAAAAGCGACAAACTCGTCGTCCTTATGGCGTTCCTTCTTTACCTCGGGGTTGCAATACATATGACCGTTATGATTATGCTGCCGCCCGTTTTCCTGTTCCTCATTTTCAATTCAGCACGGTTGCGAAAAAGTTTTGTTTTCTGGTTTACATGGGCTGTGCTCTTTTCAGTAGCAACTGAATTTACCTGGTTTTTGTGGGCAATAAGCATCGGGTTAATTGTAACACTTGTGGGAAGTCTTGTTGCGAGCGACGAGAAAAAAAGGGTGTGGCGGCTTGGATTTTTCACTGTAGCAATTGCCCTTATCGCGTTCTCCATAAACCTTTACACTATTATTCGTTCTCGGCATCAGCCACCTATAGACGAAAACGATCCGGAGACTATCGAACAGTACAAAGATTATATGGACAGAAAGCAGTACGGTCAGGAATCTATGTGGGTAATGATTTTCCACCGCAAGGCGAGCTGGGCAAATCAATTCGGACGGCATATCAGAATGGGTTTCTGGGGTTTCTTTGAACAACAGTTTTCGGATCCATCCGTAAGTCTTGGCGGTTTAATCCCGTTTTTGCTTGGTATGATTGGTGTGGTCTATCAGTTTATTCGGGACAAAAGAAGATGGATTATACTATTCCTTTCGCTTTTAATCTCCACGCTTGGGCTCCTTATATATCTCAATTTCTCAGATGGAACACGGGGGGTTCAGTTAGAGGTCCGAGACCGTGACTACTTTTACACGCCAGGGTTTATGTTTTTCGGGATGTTTATCGGGATTGGGTTTGGCGCAATCCTTACACTTTTTAATAGACTCCGCGAGGATGCTCAGCTCCCATCTGCCCTAAGTTATCTTGCTTCGGCAATTGTGATGCTTGTCCCGATTATTCCATTGAAAACGCACTATTACACCCATGACCGTTCAAGAAACTGGATACCATACGATTATGCTTACAACATTCTTATGTCCTGCGATAAAAACGCGGTTTTATTCACGAATGGCGACAACGACACATTCCCGCTGTGGTTCATTCAGATAGTGGAAAATATTCGTTCGGATGTCCGCATTGCCAATCTGAGCCTGCTGAATACGGATTGGTACATAAAGCAACTCAAACACCAGTTGAAGATTCCTATAACGATGAGCGATGAGCAAATTTCTCGCCTTCGCCCATACAGGGATGCCGATGGGAATATCGTTCGTGTTCAAGACATTATGGTAAGGCATATAATAGATAACGCGACAATTACAAGGTATCCGGATGGCACAGAAAAATGGGATCCCCCGATATTCTTTGCTGTTACTGTTTCGCCCGAAAACAAGCTTGAGTTTAGCCCTTATCTTGCTATGGAGGGGCTTGTTTACAGGCTCTCAACACAGAAGGTTCCAAATCAGGTAAATATTGGGGCGATGAGGCACAACCTTTTTGATGTGTATCTTTACAGGGGGCTAAATGACACAACCATATACAAGGACGAGAACTCCTCAAAACTCATACAGAATTATACAACAGCCTTTATGACACTTGCTATTGCGCTTTCAAGGGAGAAAAGGGACCAGGAAGCGATTCAGGTCCTGGAGAGGGCGGAAGAGATCTTGCCGTACGACTGGCGTGTTGGGATCTACCTTGCGAATCTGTATAGCAATATCGGGGATAGTTTGAAATTTGAAACAATTGTGACCCGTTTGAAACAAAACCCTGGTGATGGCGGGTCAATTATTTACAGGTATCTCGCGGAAATGTATATGCGGGCGAATAAGACCGAATCTGCTATCGCGACGCTTGAGGAGGGTTTTAGGGCGTTCCCCGACGATAAGGAACTCTTTAAGACGCTTCTTACCCTATACAATATAACTCAACAGCAACAGAAGATGGAGGATCTTGTCGCAGCCTGGAATGCTCGCCATGCGGATGATAAGCAATCAGTACCGCCCCCAATAACGCCGGGGCACACCGAGAAAGAAACAAGCGAGGCAAAGCCGCAAAAGAGGTGAGGGCGTGAAGATTGAGGCTGTATGGCGGGGTGGGCTTTCGTTTGACGGAACAAATGAGAGCGGGAAAACACTCCATCTTGAGTCCCCCTCCGGTGTAACCCCAATGGAGGCAATTCTTATTGCTCTTGCTGGATGCACCGGAATGGATGTTGTGAGCATTCTGGAAAAAATGAGGGTGAAAATAAGCGGGCTAAAAATAGCAGTTGAGGCTACGCGAAAAGATGAGCACCCAAAGGTCTTCGACTCAATACTTATAACTTACATCATTGAGGGCGAGGGAGTTTTTGAGGACAAAGTAAAACGCGCCATTGATCTTTCGCAGGAGAAGTACTGTTCGGTCAGTGCGATGCTGAGAAAAGCCGCAGAAGTAAAATACCAATACCGGATAATAGGAAATACGAGACAGGAAGCGGAAAACCCGACAACTCAACCCCAGGAATAGCCGAGAAGGACAGGAAGCATTTACAATAAGCGAATTCTATAACTTATTGAGGTTTTCTTTTTGGGAGTGATTTTTTAACATACAACCTAAGGCTTGGCGAAGGAAACCCCAATAAAAAGGTCCCCCAATTTTTGGGGGACGATTTTTAACCGACTAATGGTGACTGACTATTAATTCTTAAACCTGTGTATTATCGGTAAGACGAATAATCACGCCCTCAATTTCATCGATGTTTTCGAATTCATCGACAGAGCGGATGAGTTCTAAAGCTGTTGGTCCCCGTCCAGGACCGATTACCTCAACCCTCTTGCCCTTCCTTGAAAGGTAATCAACAAGCGGGACGAAATCGCTATCGCCTGTGACAAGAATAACCTCATCAATAGCATCAAGCATTGACTGTATCTCAATCGCTATTTCAAGGTCCATATTCGCCTTGACAGTGCCATCTGGTCGCTCTTTAGCCTGTTTGCAGACACACCTGTACCCCATAAGCGAAATAGCATCAATAAGCCTTTGTCTCTTCTCGTCATCCTTCCTGTAGGGAATGAATGCCACAAACTTGATTACATCGTGATTCTGCAGAATATACTCCCTTAATCTGTCATACCTAACTTCGCTCCACTGTTTTTCGAAAACTTCCTGAATATTTTGCACATCGACGAATACCGCTGCTCTCAGCCTTAACCTTCTTTCTGGCTCAAACATCAGTTCCATTTTGCTCCTTTCCTTTTGGTTTTTGTATTTTGCCCCTTTGCTTAAAAGCTACTTAATTGAAACCTAACTCGTTTCCATCACACATACCGACAAACCCCAATCCGGGTTCCATAATATAAGCCTTTTTTTGCAGAACGCAAGCACTAAATCAAATCTCCCTTTGGAGTTTGAAAATAACATTCCCGCCGCAACTAAAAGGCGGTCCAGGGTCCGGGCAGCTGACAAAGATAAAATCATCCTCTTTTGAGCCAAATTCGCGCCCACCAATTCCCCTTGCAAGAGCCGGCACAAAATGGAAGACCGGCAAAAGGGCGTGGATACATAGTGGGAGTGATGGTTCAACAATATAGCCCTCACGGATTTTGAACCTGTCGCCAGATTTGAAGACCGGACAATATCCGGTAATCTTTTCTACTGTAACAATAATATCGTGTTTCAAATAAGTCCTCGTGCCTTTAAAGCGGATTCTATTTTCTTTATAGTTGATGCCCCAATTCCTATTTCGCGGAGTTTCCCTGAAAAATACGCACTGCGGAGGCTTTCCCAATCATTTACGCCGAGTTCATCATGGAGTTTCCTTAAAATACGGGGGAGGAGATCCAGTTCGCGCAAAAGCGAAATAATCGAACCCGGAACAGAACCCACAAGTTCCTTGTGCTTCTTCAATTCGCCTGTAGTAAGTATCTCTTTCAACTTTTCTTTGATTATCGGTCCAATCCCCTTAAGTTTAACATCCTCGCGAAGAAGATCCTCAATTGGTCTTTCAAGCGAGTCAATAATTTTATGTGCATTCCGGTATGCGTTTACCTTGAAAGGATTTTCACCCTGAAACTCAAGGATAAGGGCAAGGTCCCTGAATATTTGAGCAATCTCGTGATTGTCCATTTCAGCGTACAAAAGGCATAGCAGATTCAAGTTCGGAAGCCAACCTGCGCATCCTTGACTTTACGCCCTGCGTTCTTTGCAACCGCAAGGAAAGTGAATCAAAAAAGGTTGCGGCAGAACTCACCTCTTCAACTACTTCGGGGTCGGCTCCTTTCGTAGATAACTCTTCAGACATCTCCCTGTATTTTTCAGCCATCTTATGATATTCGTATGCCCGAATCCTCACCTGGGCAGCGCTTTTGCTCCCAAAACGGAGAAATTCTATATTCTCTTTTAAAATTGATGCTCTATCGGGCAACGAAATTTGTTCCCGCTTTTGACTTGTTGTCACTTGACTTGTGCTTTCCTTCTGGGTTATTTCCTCTTTGAGTTCAGGCATAACCGAAGTCGACTCCATCGTATCGGGAAGCGGAGGCTCAGCCACAGGAAGCGACGAAGGTTCCGCTATAATTGGCTCCGGCTTTTTCCTTTCGCTCTGAAAAGCGGTTCTCGTATGCCCTCCAGCTTTGTCTATATCAAAAGTGCGTTCGGGTGTTTCCTCTTTCGCCCCCTTTTGACCGCGCTCGCCTATTATGTTAAAGACCAGCAAAATAAGAACCACCCACACAGCCGCAACGATAACGAGTATTATGTAGTTCCTTTTCATTTCAAAAATACCGCGCGCGTGCTCGTTCTTTTTCCACCCAATTCTAATATAACAAAATAAAGTCCCGATGGCAAGTCCTCGGGGGCCCAATTTATCGTGTGGGGTCCGGAGGAACCGACATTGAAGTTGGCAACCCTTTCACCGCGTAAATTAACAATGTAAATCTGCGCAACACTATATTTATGCGGTAGTTCAAAACTGATCCTGAGGGATGAATTGAACGGATTAGGCACGACAGTGATGGTAGAATTTTGGGTTAATTTGTTATGCTCAAAGATATTTGTCGATGAGGCAGAGCGGGTGCCTGTGCGATGATAATTGCCCCGTTCTGTGTGCCACAGAAGGCTGTTTGGCGTTTCCGGTGCGCGGAGGTCCCAGAGGTAAAGATTCTCATCATATGTAGTGGCAAGGATGGAGAGTTCGTTTGTTGTTGAAAATTTTGCAATTGTTGGTGTGGCACGGAGCCAGCCAGAAACTTTCAACGGGAAACCTGGAACTGGATGTCCATCCGTCCTGTAGGCGGAGATTGAAAAATCTGATGAGCAAACAAAGATGAGTTCTGGGATTGTGTCGCCGTCTATGTCGGCGACCGCGGGCTCGCTTATTGAGGCATTCCCGGGGGACTGTACAGGCCAGCCCGGAAGGATTCTGCCCGAGGCATTGTACACGACAAACCTTGTTATCCCACCGATGACAATCTCGCAAATACCATCACCATTTATGTCAGCAAGCGCGGGTCCACCTAACTGATAGGCGTCGCTATAATCAAAAACAATAAACACCGGGAACCCGGGCATAATCGCGCCATTTCCCGATACCGCGTAGACAAGATTTGCTGTGGTCGCAAATGCAATCTCAAGGGTGCTTGGGTTAGTATCAAGGTTACCCAAAGCGATGCCCGAATTTATCCACCCGCTAACATACAAAGGGAAGCCCGTTTTCAATTCTCCCGAACTATCAAACGCGTAAAGTATTCCGTTACCGTTTAGCGTGTTAGTCCCGCCGGCAACGATGATCTCTGCACGACCATCACAATCGATATCGGCAACCGCAGGCGCAGAAAATGATGCACCGCCAGTGTCAAGCGAATCATCAAGCACTCTGAAAAGCCCATCAGAGGATGAAGGGTCAAACGATGTTCCATCAGCACGGAAAATGTATATCAGTTTGTTTTCTGTGCAAAGGATAATTTCAAGTCTTCCATCCCCATCGAGGTCATAGGCGCAAGCTGGCGCAATAACAGGACCCGCAAGTTCACGAGGCCAGCCCTCACATAATCTTCCATCGGGATACAAAAGGTACGCCCTGTTTACCGGGCTTCTTCTTGTCGCCACAAATAGTTCGTACTCGCCATTGCCAAAGAAATCCGCAAGGATTGGCGTTGCACGAAATTCGGCGTCCTCAACGCTGAATATCGGGTCAGGGATTGAAAGGTTAATATCAACAAAGTCGCTACCATCCTCATTGAAAGCGAATATCTTTCCATTTTTTGCCGGCACGAATATCTCAAGCTTCCCATCGTGATTGACATCCCCGACCGCCGCAGAAGCAAATATATTTGTCCCGCTCGGAAGCCTTACTGGAAATCCGAAATGGGATGGCAGGGTTGTCCATCCCCGAATTACCTCGCTCGGCTGGCTCTCGTTGAACGAGGAATCAACCGATGTAACATAATAGTAGAAGATTGTCCGCTCGGGTAGTGCCGAGTCTACGAAGGTTGTCGCAAGTGTAATTGGCGCATCTGTTATCAGACTAAAATGCGAGGAATCAGCGTTTGCGCGATAAACATTGTACCCCAAGAGAAAAGGCTCAGACAGTTCTGGCGGTTGCCACACAAGGGTCACCGAACGCTCACCGCCATACCAGCTTAGCGATGCAGGCGGAGAGGGACGCCCAAGTTTCACATTTATATTTTGAATCTCCTCACCAGAAGAAAGAATCCTCAGTTTGAAAAGTAAGCCATCGCGAAGAATGACCCTTGCCATTCTTGCCCGAAATACAACAGCAACTGAATCCATTGGTCGCAGGTTGTCCAGGATAACCGAATCAACAACCATCTGAAGTTCGGGATCATAGGCTAAAAGGTTGAAAAGACCCGCCCGAAAGCTCCCCGGTCCTTCGTTTAAAACTCGCACCACAATCTCGCCGGTTTCGAGCGGATCCGGAACACCATCCCCATCGCCCAAAAGCGTGTCAAAATATGAAACACCACGAACGCTGATTTTCGGACCGTAGATCAGAAACCTCACTGTATCAACAAAAGCCGAATAGGTATGATTGTGCAAAGTAAGTTCAATAGCCCCCTCGCGCGTCCCGGAAAAAAAGCTTGTCGAAAATGATATTGCGCTTGTGGTACTAATGCTATCGCCGGGAGCAATTATATCAAGGGTTTCGGAGGAGTCGACCATTGTAATATTCTCGGAGATGGAACGAGCCAAAACAAAACAGGCATCAGAGCTTCCGCCAAAATTTTTCACGACAAAATCAAGTGCACCCTGGATGCCCGATTCCACATAACCTGCGCCCTCTTGCCTATGCGCAGATACGCGAGTGAAAGCAAATCTCGGTAAATCTGACATATAAACCCTTATGGAATCCTTTTTCGGGAACCAGTTAGATCCGGAAGCGAAGGCGTAGATGTACCCGGTGATTGGCGCAGAAATACCGATGCTAACCTGTCCAAGTCTATTGGTAAGCGCAACGCAGGTACGTCCCTCGGTATCGCGGACCGCCACACGGACACCCTCCTGTGGCTCACCGAACGAATTTTGATAGACAAGTTCAATGCTTCTTGCATCGTTCGGGATACTGTCGGGAATTATTGCACGAAGGCTATCTGGACCGGGCGGAAGATAAAAATTCAGAAGCGGATTGCCATCAAGATAGAAAGCGTAAGCAAGATACCTGTCAGGAACGATTCGCAAAAGGTAGTAATTGAACACCTCACCAATAAGATGATTCCCTTCAAGGATAGATTCAACGATATAGGCATCAGCGTAAATCTGTGGTGTCCAGACCGCGCCGCTTGTGCCTATAAATGCAATTCCTCCGCCCTGTGGGTTTAACACCCAGTGCTTGGAAATGTTGTCGTATCGCGGGTCGGTTGTGTGGCAGGAAAAAGTAAAAAGGAACGGTAATCTGGGTGAATTCCGAAGCGCATCAATATCGCTAATACTTATAACTTCCCCGCTCACTCTATAGCCTGCTCCAATAACTGAGGTGGTGGCGTGGTCTATATGATTGATGAACATACATCCATTATTAATCGCGTTAAGAAAAGATGCTCTGTTAAGCTCTTCGTCCCCGCCGGTTCTGCTCGAATAAGCGTAAAGGCGCAGAAGTTCCAGTGAGGATGGCAAAGAATAACGGGAAAGAATCGTTTCTTTAGCGGTCTGCCCTGTGAATTCCCCTGTGTCTGCTGTAAGTGAGGAAGCAGCAAAAACCCATCTTGATATGTAATTTTGCTCTAAAGCGTTTGTATATCTTTCCATTTTAGCGCACAGGGGCGAAATTTGCGCTTGTGAATGCACAGGCAAAACACCGCCAATCAGCTCAGGATAGGCGTCGTCTGAATTCTCCTCTCCGAAAAATGCATCCCTATCCGAGTTGAATGTGCCGTCCAGCGCAAGATAATAAAAAGGCGTGGGCAATGATTCTATCCTGCCAACCTGGTCAAAAGCTGATGCAAATCTCAGCGGAACATTGAAATAGTCACCACCGAGTATCACGCACCATATGCCCCAGTATGTGTAAGCATCCTTAAGGAAAAGCCTTATTTTTTCTGGAAGGTCAAATCCAGTGTAGTGAGATTGTATTTGTGAGGTTGCAACGACTTTTCCGCGAAAGCCAGAATAAAGTTCAAAATCGACGAGCTGTTGAAATGGCTCCACGAAAGAATCGGGGGTAATAATGACAAAATCAAGTTCTGCATCCCCCGGCAGAGGCGGCATACTTGACCTTGCAAATTCTAATTTCGCGTTCTTCTTTGTCTTATAATCCGGGGCATAAAGATTTATATCTTCCTTATTATAGACAATCTTTTTTAGCAATTCTATGTAGTGTGTCTTTCCGGCGTCCGTGAGGACAAGCGGCTGAATGAAATCTGGCTTTTGGCAGTCAAAATCAAGTTCCACCTCAAACCTGCTGAAGACAACAATCTTAGATTCGTGCGGGAAATAAACGAATGGCGAAATCGCAAGGGTTACGATATGTGCCCCCGCAAGTCCACCATCAGCGATAACGCTCACCAGTTCGCTCGGGAATGAGTCTATATCCGGGTTTATTTCCGTTTTGGGGCTTGTTTGATAAAGATCCATATCGGGTGCGCTCGGGACAATCGGCTTTAATTTTACACCGTGAATTGTTGTTTCAGGCGTTGCGGAGTACGAAATGCGCGAGAGTTTGTTTTGTGGGCAAATGATGTTATAGAAAACTCTTGGCAGTTCGGGTTCTCCCTCATTTCCCCAGATCTGCCCATTTTCAAGATGGACCTCGCTAAACCCGCAAGATTCAGAAACCCACCACAAATTCCTTTCAAATCTGAACTCAAGAAGCATCCCGTAAAGTGTAAACGAACTAAAAACCGCAAAAACCGCAAACAAACCTCTTTTCATACCCATCCCTTTTTTTCGTATTCTTCAATAATAGATTTAGTAGCGCTAATGGGGTTATGAACCCGCCTAACCCATTCCGCTCCCTTTTCGCCCAATTCCCTCCGCAGGCTTTCGTTTTCCACGAGCATCATCACCTTTTGAACAAGATCATTTTCGTCAGCCCTGACAAATGGGTGGTCACCAAGAAAGGCTTCGTGTTCGGGAGTAAGTGAGACAATGGTCGGGATTCCCATACAGAGCGCCTGAAGTCCGCTTATACCGTAGCCAAGCTCGCCAAGCTGGTCAATGAAGATATGACAGGTGGATTGAAGTTCCACTGCTTTTTTGTATGGCAGATTTTCTATTAAGACGAATTCAATGGTGCCCTTTCGCACAAGCGGGGATAATGCTTTAAGTATCTTTGAGGTTCCTTTGGCATCCCTTTTTGTTGGCGAATGTCCAACCCTCACCTTTTTGCCCTTTGTGTATGGAGGCGGGGGTACGCGGACCGGGTCAAACGGGTAGAAGATATATTTTGCTCTGGGGTGAATTTTCAGATGGTCAAATTCAAGGGTGAAATGGAGTGAAGAATGCGCGTCAATTCCGGATATTACTCCCCGGCTTCTTAGGTCGCTTCCGTAGAAAACTGAAACAAGTCGTCCGTTCCTTTTTGCCCATTCTACCTCAAACTCCCCGCTCCGCAAAAGCCCAAGCCCACCATCAAGAACAACTATATGAGCCCTATCAAGAAGTTCGAGCACACCAGATTTCCTCACTATCTTTTTATATAGTTGGTCCCTGAGATTAAAAAAAAGCCTTTCAAGGGTATTCCCGGGACGCCATACGGGGGGGATTTCTTTTTTTTCGTTTTCACTGAGTCCAGCTTTGTATCTTTCGCGCCAGCCAAGGATGGTTTTGAAAAGCCTTATCCACGATTCGCCCATAAATGGATAATTAAGACAGAGCCCGTTTTCAAATTTGTGGGGGTGTGGTGTTAGTGTCACAAGGAGGGAATCAAACCCCAATTTCTGCTCAACATCGACAAATGTTGATGGTAGCCCGGCTACATTCTGGAAGGCGATGTGCAAAATTCTTGTTTTCATTTCTCAGCCACTATGTACGAGCGCCTGCCGTCTTTTATAATCAGCCTCATAAGATGTGCGATCCCGAGGGTTTTCAAAATAACGAGCACTACATTTAAAGTTGCTCTTTCTGCCCTGTATATTAGCATCCTTTTGCCGGCTATTTTTTCCATAATTCTGAAAGGTAAGCCAACAATTGTAGGCCAGTAGCGGATCTCCTTCTCGATTGTGCCGTATTCCACGACCTTAAATCCGACACTTTCGGCAAGATGCTTAAGTTCCTCGGGCTTATAAGCCGTGTGAAGATAACCATCGGGTTCGGGGTAATTTATATTATGGGCATCAAGGATACCCGGCTTTTCTTTTATTGGTCTTTTGCGGTGCCAGTTTGGGGCTGTTATTAGAAGTTTGCCTGAGGGTTTTAGTGCCTCGTAGATTCCAGATAGGGCGAGTGCCGGACTGGGGATGTGTTCAATAATCTCGTTCATAAGTACATAGTCAAATGAAGCCGGCTTGAGAAAGTTTAGATTTTCTATGTCGCCTTTTATAAACATTCCGTTCGGAAGCCTTCTTTTGGCTCTTTTCAGGTTTTCAAAGCCGATATCCACGCCAACGATTTCGCCCTTGTAGTGGGTAAGATTTATTCCGCTTCCGCAGCCGGCATCAAGAATGCGCCCACGACCGAGATTGCTTACCCATCGCCTTATAAAATGTAGTCTAAGCTTCCCTGATGGTGAGGCATAAACATTCTTTTCTTCGTAATAACTTCTGGATAACTCTTCGTAGAATTCGCGGTAGCGTCTATCCATAATTCTAAATATAGACAAATAATGGGCTTTGGTCAATATCTTATAAGCGATTTGCGATAAGCTATCAAGCCCTCCCATTTCTTGTCGCCCGCGTTAGCGCTCAAGTTTCCCGTTTCTCTTTATCCTTGTGCCATTTACCCTGAATTCATTTCGGTGTCAATGGGGGGTTAAATTTTGTATTGACATATTTGTCAAATATTCTTATTTTTAATAAAAGGACCCGTAGCTCAGTTGGTTAGAGCAGCTGACTCATAATCAGCTGGTCCCAGGTTCGAGTCCTGGCGGGTCCATATATGGCCGACGAACATAGGGCGATTAGCTCAGGTGGTAGAGCGCTAGTCTCACATACTAGAGGTCACTGGTTCGATCCCAGTATCGCCCAGAAAGGCTCCCTTACGGGAGCTTTTTTATTTGATGATAATATATGGAGGTTGTATGGAAGAAGGTAAGGAAAAGCCTGTATTTCTCATTCTTGCGCGCCTGAGAATGCTCCAGGATATAGACACAAACAAAGCCGATCTTGAACTTAGCAAGACATACCTTCCAGTAAGGATTGAGGAACTCCAAAACGAGATAAGCACAGTGAAAGCCGAGCTCGAGTACTGCACGAAGCAGGATGTGGAGATCAAAAAAAAGATAAGGCTTATGGAACTGGAACTTGCGGACGCGCGCGAAAAGCTCAAGACGAGCAGGGAAAGACTCCTCACGGTGAAAACGAATAAGGAATATGATGCTGTTCAGTCGGAAATAGACAAACTTGAGGAAAAGATAGCAACACTTGAGGAGGAGACGCTAACGGAGCTTGAGAATTCTGAAGAAATAGAAAAAAAGAAAAAGGAACTTGAGGGAAAATACAAGATAATTGAGGAACAAAACAAACGAAACCTTGAAAATGCTTATCAAAGACTTCAAGAGATAGATAGCAAACTTGAAGCCTATGATGCGGAGTGGGCGTCGATTGCTCGTGAAATTCCTGCGGACATACTTGAGGAATACAAGATGATTCGCAAACGGCAGAACATAGCCGTTGCAAGCGTGACAAAAAATTCCTGCGGGGCGTGCTTTGCTATAATTCCGCCCAATACAATTCAGGCGTTGAAAAGGGGTGACGAAATTATACGGTGCTACAACTGCGGGCGCTTTCTTATATGGGAAGGGCAGGATTGAGGTAAAAAGGGAAATTCAAAAGATTTGATGTGCACGGATGCTCGAATTTTTATTGATGGAGCCTCAAAGGGAAATCCGGGACCTTCGGGGATTGGTGTTGTTATTGAATCCAATAGCCCCTTGATCAAAAAGGAATTCTCGGTGCCAATTGGTGAGATGACGAACAATGAGGCTGAATATTCCGCTTTGATCTTTGCCCTTGAAAAGGCACTGGAATTGGGGATTAAAAAGGTTCAAATATTTGCCGACAGCGAACTCCTTGTCCGCCAGATAAACGGCGTCTACAAAATCAAAAACCGCAACCTTATTCCGCTTGCAATACAAGCACACGGACTTATCAAAAAATTTGTGTCTTTAGAGCTCAAACATATTCCCCGGGAGGAAAACAAAAGGGCAAACAAACTCGCACAATTTGCTGCCCTCCTTTGCAGTAAAACGAGGTCTTAGATTTAGCACAGCAAAAATAGATGAACCGGATATTCGCACCGGGTTTTATAGTCTTTTTGCTGTTCGGCACGGGAACATATTTTGGATTAAGGTTTGATTTCACCTATGAGTGTCCGCTAATTATACTCGCATTTTCAATAATTGCCGGGCTGCTGTTGAACAGGAAAAACGAGTTGCTATCAAATTTCTTTCTTGCCCTATCAGTTTTACTTGCTGGAGGCGTGTGGGCAAAACTTCGCACAGGCTATTTCCCGAAAGATCACATCATAAATTACGCATCCATAGACAAGCATCATAATGTTGTGAAGGGGCTCGTGATTGAGCAGTGGGGAAGCAAAAGCTATATATGTAAAGCCTGTTCGCTAAGAACTGAAAAGGGGTTTATCGGGGTTAAAGGCAACTTTTTGCTTGTCCTTCCCAGGGTGGGTTTTGAGGATTTTGGAGATGATTCCTCATTTACCGCCTGCGAATTTGAGGACCCGGGAAGGCTTGAATACGGTGATATAATTCTTTTAAGGGGCATATTTGAGACTATTCGCTCGCCGTCAAATTTCTATGTCTACGACCCTTCCACAAGGCTTGCAGAAAAGGGGGTGAGGCTCCAGGTGCGGATGGATGAGGATGACTCGCTTACTCTTATTGGAACAGGGCGTGGCAACAGATTAATGTATCACTTAATAGTGCCACTTCGCAACAGGATAAAATTTGCAATTGAACAGAATTTCAGCGGCATTTATAGAGGGCTTCTTAAAGGGATAATCCTTGGCGAAAAAGCCGGGATCCCGTATGAAACGCGCCTTGAATTTTCCCGCTCGGGGATATCTCATATCCTTGCGGTTTCGGGGCTTCATATGGGAATAATTGTCGGTGTGATTTTTCTGCTTTTCGGGGTGATTTTTGGTGGAAACTATAAGATGGCAGTTTTCCCCTCTATTGTGTGCGCATTTATTTATGTCTTGCTTGTGGGTGCACAACCCTCAAGTGTACGGGCGGGCATTATGACCTCCTGCTTTTTGATTTCCCTGTATGGAGGCAAAAGTTATAGTTCCTTTCACGGGCTCGGATTAGCCGGGTTTGTTATCCTCCTGCTGAACCCTTTAGAGCTCGCGAACCCCGGCTTTCAGTTATCGTTCGGCGCTGTGTGGGGGATTCTTGTTTTATACCCGATATTAAACGGGGCTTTCAAAAGATTTTTTGACAGGACGCTACAAAAAGCCCAAAGATTTGCCTCGCCCGTTTATTCCCTTTTCTCCGTTTCAACCGCGGCACAATTTGGGACCTCAGCCCTTGTCGCTTTGATATTCTTCAGGCTCCAGTTAATCGGTCCCCTTGTGAATATGATTGTTGTTCCGGCACTCTCTTTGGCGCTTCCAACAGGGCTTCTCGCAATTATCTTTTTCTACATATACCTACCCCTGTCGCATATCTTTTCGGCGGCAACATATTTTTACCTTTATATAGTTCTCAAAACCGCTCATATTGCTGGAAACTGGGGCTATTCTGCGCCGTTTGTGCAAGCACCGCAGGCTGGGTTTATTGCAGGATATTATCTTGCACTTTCGCTTCTCGCCGACATCATTATGAAAACAAAAACATCGGGGATTTCAAAGATAATTCTTGCGGGACTTATAACTTTGTTCGTCTCCTACGAAGCATACACGCATCTTAAGCAAAAGCCTGTGGAGCTTGTGATGTTTGATACTTACCAGGGAAGCGCTTTCGCAATTAGCGACGGAAAAGATATTATTGCAATTGGAAACTGCTCAAGATTTGACTGGAAAAGGAATGTTGTTCCGTATATCAATGCGAAGGGGAAAGAGAATGCGAGGAGTGTCTTGGATATTGGCGTGCCCGGTTATGAGAACAAAAAATGCTTGACCTTTGGCGGATTTGAAATTACTATTAACAAATATGGCTGGGTGAAAATGTGGTCGCCTTTTTATACATTATATCTTGTGCCGCAAAAGGATAAGCGATATTTTATGAGAATTGAGAGTAACCAGAAAGAAATGCCATTGAGGCTAAATATATTCCCGCGGATGATCGCTCAGGATGAGCCGGGAATAAATCTTGATATGCGTTCAACGGGGGCTGTAATAGTTCGGTTTTACGATGACAAACTTGAACTTGAATCAAAAAGGCTTGGCAGGTTCGTTGAATGGCGGACTCGTGGAAATAACGGGCGAATTATATAACAGGACAACCTTACCCTCAGGATTGAATGTTGTATCGCTCAGGATGCCTTATCGGCGAGGCGTTGTTCTTGGGCTTGTGTGCAGGGTAGGCTCACGGAAGGATCCGAAAGATGCTAAAGGTATGGCACATCTCATTGAGCATATGCTATTCAAGGGGACCAGGAATCGTGATGCGTTTGCGCTTTCACGGGCAATAGAGCGTCTTGGCGGAAACATTGACGCCTACACCACACGCGAAGAAACCGCAATCTGGTCGCACATTATGTCCGAACATATTGAAAGCGCTATAGAAATCATCTCGGATATGTTCCGTTTCTCACTCTTTGATCCGAACGAAATAGAAAAAGAGAAACAGGTTATAATTGAGGAAATGAATGATGTTGAGGATACACCGGCACAGAAGATAAGCGATATATTCCCGCACATAATATGGGGTACCCATCCGCTTGCATATCCGATACTCGGGACAATGAAAGGGCTTAAAAGGATTGACCGTTTGTCGCTTCTAAATTTTTTCTCGTCGCACTATACCCTTTCAAATTCGTTTTTTGTTGCTGTTGGCGGCGTAGAGCATCAGGAACTTGTTGACCTTGTGCAAAAATGGTTAAACGCTTCCGATGTCTCCGCCACGCAGACCGCAAAGCAGAAAAAACCAAATCTCTTGAATTCCGGTTCATTTTTCATAGTGGACAAGAAGACTGTTCAGTCTAATGTGATAGTTGGAACGGAGGTTTTTCCTTACAGCGACAGACGGCGGTATCCATTCATTTTGCTTGATACAATTCTTGGCAAGGGGGCATCCTCAAGGCTTTTTCAGCGCCTTCGGGAGGAAGCCGGGCTTGTTTACACTGTTTACCCATTTGCTGAATTCTTCGTTGATTGTGGGTTGTACGGCATCTATATCGCAACCGAAACAGATCTTGTTGCAAAGGCTATGAGGATTCTGCACAGCGAACTTGCAAATCTTTCGAAAAGCCTTACACAAACCGAACTTGAAGAGGCAAAAACACTTGTACGTGGCCGCGCTCTTCTTGAATCTGAGGGCATCCTTTTTCAGTTCAACAGGGTGACCGAAAACGAGATTTTACTCAATCGCTATATACCGCTTGAGGAGGAGCTTTCGGCTATTGAGGCTGTGAGTCTTGATGAGGTTCGCGGGCTGGCAAGCGAATTTTTAGCCCCGCAAAACCTTACAGGCGTTATTTTAGGCGAAAAGCCTTATGAATGGGATAGTATGCTTTGGGGCGAACTTAAGATTTTTAATTATGAGGATTTTGAGGATTAAAATAAAGTTGCTTCGCGAAAATGCTCGCATTCCGTGCTATATGAGCGGGGGCTCAAGTGGTATGGATTTGGTCGCCTCAATAGATTCGCCTGTTGAGATAAAGCCTCACGATTTTTGCACACTTCCAACAGGGATTGCCGTTTCTATTCCAGCAGGCTATGAGGGGCAAATTCGTGCGCGGAGCGGGCTCGCAAGCAAATACGGGATTGGTGTTCTTAATGCACCAGGAACGATAGATTCGGATTATAGAGGGGAGATTAAGGTTATACTTTTTAATTTCGGAAAGAAACCATTTCTTGTGCATCCCGGCGATAGGATTGCCCAGCTTGTGATTTCTCCGGTTGTCAGGGTAAAACTTGAGGTAACCGATGAACTTGACCAAACTGAACGAGGAAAAGGGGGGTTCGGACATACGGGTATTGATTTACCACAAACTTAACAGGGGACATCCACTTGATCTCACCGCTATCTCGCCTGAACGATTTAGAAGGGATATGAGGCTCATTGCGAAGCTTGACCTGCGCGGAGTTTCTATTGGAGAGTATTTGAGGTCCGAAAATCGTGACAAACTTGTCGGGATTGGGTTTGATGATGGCTATAGTGAGGTTTTAACCGAAGCCTTTCCGATCTTGAGGGATGAGGGTTTTACTGCAACTGTATTTCCTGTCGTTGGGTATCTCGGGAAAAAGAACGAATGGGAACCATTTCTGGGAAATAAAAACACACATTTGAGCAGGGAGGATTTGGTAAGGCTTGTTGAGAGCGGATTTGAACTCGGAAGTCATACGATGACACACCCGAATCTCAAAAAACTTAGCGACACCGAACTCCGCCACGAACTTGGGGAATCTCGAAGGTATCTTAGCGAGATATCGCGTTCTCCTGTTGAAATAATATCCTTCCCCTTTTCTATGGTAGATAGAAGAATAATAAAATTTGCCCGGGAGTGCGGATACAAATATGGGATTGTTTTGAGAGGTTCTGGCAATATTGATAGAATGATAATTCGTGCCCTTGGGGTTTACAAGTACGAGAGCGAACTTTGTTTCAGAATGAAACTTGAGGAAAAACCAATTGAACTTTTCCGACTCGATTTTATAAGCTTTTGGTCGTGCCTATCTGCATTTTTACGCTAAACGATCACATAGTTAAAAAAGGGCTTGACAAATTCTCCTAATCTCTTTTATTATTTGTAAAAAAAGGAGGTAATCACCAGTGAAGGGAAGAATCAAGTACGTGGCGGCGTTTGTGATGGCCTTTGTTATTGCCGTCGCGTTCGCTCAAACCGAAACACAAACGCGGCCATCTACGGGACAAAAGCCTGCAGAAAAACCTAAGCCAAAAGCTGGGAAGGTTGAAGTTGTTGAGTTTATTGCGCCCAAAGTGCTTGATACGACAAAGGTTTACTTCTATGCCACAAAAGATGTCTGGATAAAGGAGACACCATCAGCGGAGGGCAAGAGGATTTGCAAAGCAGCAAAGAATAGCGTATTCGTACAGCTTGAGAAAGCGGAAAAGGGATGGATAAAGGTTGAAGGGATGAAATCTGATAGCACGAAGGTTCAGGGATATATCTACAGGAATTTCCTGGCGAAATATCCCCCAACGGAACAAAAAGCCAGGCCCCAAAAGACTCAAACTCCAAAACAACCCACAACTCCGCCCTCAACCAAATAGTGAAGGACTTCTTCCCTTATCTTTTAAAGCCCCGCGTTTTTTGCGGGGCTTTTTTTTGGCAAAGGCATAAGCCTAACCTTTTAATTCCAAAGCGCATTGTTCTCATCTAATTATGATTTCTTCAGGCACAGTTAATTGTTGTAAATTTCAAACAGGAATTTGTTAGGGTGTATTTGAATATGTAATTAGGTTGGGGCTCAGCAGGGATACCATCACAAAAATAGAATGAGATAATTGAGTCTCTTTGTCTACATCATACTTTTTTGTTGCGTGGTAAAGTAATTATACATAAATTATTAAGTATGCCTGTAGTAAAGTGTATTTGTGGGCTCGGAAATCCTGGGAAAGAATACGCAAAAACGAGGCATAATGTGGGCTTTATGGCTTTGGATGCCCTTGCAGATCGGTGGGGATTATTTTTTGTTGCAGGCAAAGGTGATTTTTTCTATGCAAAAGGGGAACTCGAAAACTACGGAACCATTTTGCTTCTGAAACCCACAACATATATGAACAACAGCGGTATAGCGCTTCTTGATTTCAGCCAAAAGGAAAGCATCCGACCTGGCGAATTTCTCGTTATTCTTGATGATTTTTCGCTACCGTTTGGCTCAATCAGGATCCGTCTTTCCGGCTCTTCCGGCGGACACAGGGGACTTGAGTCCATAATCCTTGCGCTTGGCACCGAGGATATCCCACGACTGCGCATTGGGATTGGCACGCTTGAATCCAGTAGCGACCCTGTAAGTTTTGTTCTCTCGCCCTTTACAGACAAGGAAATGAAAGAAATCCCGAATATCCTTAATCTTGTCTGCGAGGCGGTTGAGGAGATTTTAGATAATGGTTTTGAGCAGGCGATGAACAAATACAACAGAACAAAGAAGGAGGTAGAAAATGCCTGAGTGGGTTTACCCTCTTGTTGGGATTTTGGGGATAATTTTTGCCTGGATAATTTACAAATACATATCCCGTCTTCCAGCCGGCAACGAAACTATGAAAGAAATTTCGCATCTCATCCGCAAGGGTGCTATGGTATTTTTGCGGCGAGAGTATAGCACGCTTGTTTTCTTCATACTCCTGGTTTTTATTCTTCTTGCAATTTTCATACACATTTACACCGCGATTGCTTTTGTATGTGGCGCCATATCCTCAATGATTGCGGGGCTTTTTGGTATGTCAGCGGCAACCCACGCAAATGCAAGAACTGCTCACGCTGCTAATACTTATGGTCAGGCAAAAGCCTTAAATGTCGCTTTCTTTGGTGGTTCTGTTATGGGATTATCTGTGGCTTCACTCGGACTTTTTGGTGTTGGCATATTCTTTATCTTCTTCGGGCGCCCCGATATCGCTCATTACATAAATGGCTATGCTATGGGCGCAAGTTCAATCGCTTTATTCGCAAGGGTCGGTGGTGGGATATATACGAAAACTGCTGATGTTGGCGCTGACCTTGTTGGAAAACTTGAAGAACACATCCCGGAGGATGACCCACGCAATCCAGCAACAATCGCGGATAATGTCGGCGATAATGTCGGCGATATTGCCGGTATGGGCGCAGATATATTTGAAAGTTATGTTGGTGCTATAGTCTCCTGTATTGCTCTTGCCGCAACAATTACAACAAACTTTATAAATGACGCCACGAGAATCATCTATATGATATTCCCTATTGCTGTAGTATCTATTGGGTTGCTTTCCTCGCTTCTTGGTATATATTCAATAAAGCTTTTCGAAAAATTGAATCCAGCATCTGTTTTGCGCTACGCCACTTATGTCGCGAATATCCTCTGCCTTATTGGAACCCTTATTTTTACGCGCGCATTCGGGCTTCCGATAGAACTTTTCTGGTCAATCCTCGTGGGCAATCTTGTTGGTGTTGCGGTTGGGCTTATATCAGAGTATTATACCTCTGGCAATCCCATTAAAAGCATAGCCCGTTCTGCGCAGAGTGGGGCTGCAACTACGATACTCACTGGCTTTTCGGTAGGGTTAGTCAGCACGGTTCCCGCTGTTATCGCGATATGCGCTGCAACATATGTTGTGTATAGACTTGCTGGTCTTTATGGTATCGGGCTTTCGGCTGTGGGGATGCTTGCGACTGTTGGGATTACTATGTCTGTAGATGCATATGGACCAATAGCCGATAATGCAGGTGGAATCGCTCAGATGAGCGGGCTTGGCGAACAAACACGAAAAATTACCGACACCCTTGATGCTCTCGGGAATACAACCGCTGCTATGGGAAAGGGATTTGCTATAGTTTCTGCTGCTATGACCGCGCTCGCGCTTTATTCTGCTTACGCGAGCTCAGTCCAACTAAAATCAATAGACCTTTTGTCGTTTAAGGTTGTTATCGGGCTTTTGCTTGGCGGGATTATCCCATATCTCATCGCTGCTCTTGTTATTGGTGCTGTTGGACGAGCTGCCGGGAAAATGGTTATTGAGGTCAGGCGACAGTTCAAGGAGATAGCGGGGCTCCTTGAGGGGAAAGCCAAACCAGATGTCGAACGATGTGTGGACATCTCTACTCGCGCTGCATTAACAGAGATGATTGCCCCAGGCATTATAGCCCTTGCCGCTCCAATCATAACCGGGTTCCTTTTGGGTCCCGATGCCCTTGGCGGGCTTCTTGCTGGTGCAACTCTATCGGGGATTGTCCTTGCTCTTATGATGGCTAACTCCGGTGGTGCCTGGGATAATGCCAAAAAGTTCATAGAGGCAGGCAATTACGGCGGAAAAGGTTCCCCCGCTCACCAGGCTGGAATTGTCGGCGATACTGTCGGCGACCCGTTCAAGGATTCCGCAGGTCCCGCAATGAACATCCTCATTAAGCTCATCGCTATGGTCTCGCTCGTCGTTATGGCAAGGATACTCAGGTAGACAAGATTGAAAAAAGAGTTGGAAAATAAGGAGCGCGGGGCGAGGCGGGGTGATGACGCTTTGTTGCTGACCACCTTAAAGTAGATGGATAGCGAAGGTTAATGTTAAAAGTTGGAATAGTTGGGCTGCCTAATGCCGGGAAATCAACATTGTTCAATGCACTAACTGGATTATCGGTTCCAGCCGAGAGATATCCATTTTGCACCATCAAGCCAAATACCGCAATAGTCAATATCCCCGACGAGCGACTCGATAAACTTGCAAATCTTTTTCCTGACGCGAAGCGCACCTATGAAACCCTCGAATTTATTGACATTGCCGGGCTTGTTGAGGGGGCACACAAAGGCGAAGGGCTTGGGAACCAGTTCCTTTCGGATATAAGGGGCGTTGACGCTATCGTTCATATTGTCAGGCTTTTTGATGCACCCGAGGTACCACATCCTCTTGCATCATTAGACCCTGTGAGGGATGCAAAAATAATTGAGAACGAACTTGTTGCCTCGGATGTTGAAATACTCGCAAGAAATATTGAAAAACTCCGCACAAGAATCCTTCGCGGGGATAAAAGCCCGGCAAAGGAACTTGAAGCCCTTGAAAAAACCCTTACCCTTCTTGAAAGCGGGAATTTCGCCCCGGAAACATTCGCAGAGGAGGAACTCGCGCTTATCCGAAAATATCAGATCCTTTCTTTGAAACCGGTTATTTATGTTGCAAACCTTGATGAAAAAGGGCTTGATTTAAGTCAAAATGAATATTATATTAATTTGGAGCGATATGCGAAATCCCTCTCCCGTGCGCTTGTGAGTATCCCGGCAAAACTTGAAAGCGAGCTCAAAAGGTTAACCCCAGAGGAAGAAGCTGAGTTCAGGCAAGCTTTAGGGCTTTCATCAGGGCTTGAGCGTCTCATACTGGCTTGCTACCAGATACTTAATCTTGTGACATTTTACACATTCGTTGGTAAAAAAGAGGTTCGTGCGTGGGCTTTGCCTCGGGGTTCCTCTTTACTTGAGGCTGCACGGATGATTCACACGGACATTGCCGAGGGTTTTGTGAAAGGCGAGGTGATAAATATCAACGATTTCCTTCGCTATTCGAGCGAGGAAAAAGCAAAAGAGCATGGTGCTTTCCGTGTAGAGGGCAAGGAATATATAGTGAAAGATGGCGATGTGGTCACAATAAGGTTTAGAATGTAGGGGGTATTGATGAAAGAAAAGCTCTACGAAATGACAAGCATCTACGACCCGGACCTTTCAGAGGAGGGTCTTGATGAGGAAATATCAAAATTTAAGGACCTTCTCAAGAAATTCAACGGGAGGTTTGCGAAGAACGATATATGGGGAAAGCGGAAATTTGTATATCCGATAAAGAAGAAGAGCGAGGGCTGGTATGTGACCTATTACTTTTTGGGCGAACCTGACCTTCCCGCAAGCCTTAATGAACAATTGAAACTAAACGAAAAACTTTTGAGATTTCTTATTGTGAGAAGCAATGAGAAAATCCAGTTGCCAGAAACTTCAGAAGCAACAGCCGAAACACCAAGCCAGTAGAGGAGGTAAAGTTGGCAGAGGAAAAAGGCGCGCAGGAAAGCAGAATTGCTGAGAAGAAGGCATATAAGCAGAGGCAGTGTCGTTTCTGCGCTGATAAAAGCCTTCGCATTGATTATAAGGATTACGAGTTATTGAGGTCGTTTCTGAGCGAGCGTGGGAAAATTAGGGCAAAGAGGGTAACAGGGCTTTGCGCGAAACACCAGCGAAAAGTCGCAAATGAAATAAAGAAAGCCCGTTTTTTGGCGCTGCTTCCTTATACTGTCCAGATATACCGTTAGTTAGGGGGTAGTATGAAAATAATCCTGATGGAAAACATACCGAAGCTCGGAGAAAGCGGAAAGATAATTGAGGTAAAAGATGGGTATGCGAGGAATTATCTTATTCCTAAGGGATTAGCCCTTCCTGCAACTCCAGGTTCTTTGAGGATGTTCGAGCAGATTAAGAAGCAGCGGCTCAGCGCTGAGGAAAAGCGAAAACAAAAACTTCGTGAGCTCGCTGAGCAGATTGAGGGTATGTCAATTGATATTCTCGTGCGGGTGGATGAGGAGGACAGGTTATTCGGGTCGGTTACGCCACAGATGGTGGTCGATGCCTTTAAAGAGAAGGGTATCGATATTGACAGAAAATGGGTCATCATTGAGGAGCCAATTCAGTCATTGGGCGTTTATTCAATAAAAATTAAGCCCGGCGACGATCTTGAATCCAATGTACGGCTTTGGGTGGTGAAGGCTTGATGGGGCTTTTTTGGCGCCTTTTGCTCGCACATTTTATAGGTGATTTTGCTGCTCAGTCCGAGTGGTTTTTTAAGGTACGCTCAAAATACCTCGCTCGCTTTTATCACGGGCTTGTTGTTGGCGTCTGGTCTTTTATTCTGTGTCTCCCGTATTTTGGCGGACAATCAAGCTTGCGCCTTCTGTTTGTGCTCATTGCCCTGACACTTGCTCATATCGCCATTGACCTGACAAAAATCCGTCTCACCTCAAAACTCGGCTACGACTCATTTTACTTCTTTGTTGCAGACCAGAGCTTTCATATTGCAACCGTCTACGCCGCTTATAAGATTGCAAATCTTCAGGGGTTTACGGACGATGATATCCGCGTGATTGTAGTATTGACCTGGATTGTGTTTGTCTTATGGGGGATTCCGGTTTTTCTTCACTTTCTGCGCGGCGCTGTCCAGAGAGCAAAGATCCCCCCATACGAATACTACAAGGAGCCCCATCATGGGTTTGCGCTGTGGGAGCGGGGGGCTTTGTTTCTCGCTGTTGCTCTTAAGGGACGATGGTTTTATCTTTTCCCGTTCGCCATTATCCCGAGGATTTTTATCCTCTTGAACTCTAAATCCGAAAAGATCCCGATATGGGATTGGATTAGTGCGCTTGTTCTGGCGCTTTTGTATAATCTCACCACAGGAGGAAAATAATAAAAAGAACCGATTGGAGGCAAAAAATGAGAGAATTTGGCGTAAGGAGTCTTGCATCCGATTCGCTTCAGGGCGGGGCACCGGTTCTTCTCCTGGAATCGGCGGATGGCGATATACTTCCAATATGGATAGGTCCTGCTGAGGCTTATGCAATAGCCACACAACTTGCGGGCATCCAGCCGCCTCGTCCTATGACGCACGACCTTATGGTAACATTAATCTCAAGCCTTGGCGGAACATTGAAACAGGTGGTAATCACCGGGCTTCGGGATGGGACATATTATGCCCTTTTGCACATCGAGATTAACGACAGTCTTGTTGTTATAGATGCGCGCCCGAGCGATTCTGTCGCGCTCGCCTTGAGGGTTAATTGCCCAATCCTTGTTGAGGATGATATCCCGACATTCAGGTTTGATGATGCTACGGAGGAGGCAAAGGATTTGAAGGCGCGCTTGAAAGAGTTCCGGGCGGAGGATTTCAGGGGAGAGGTGTAAATAATTTAAAGATGGTTAAGGAGCTCATATGCCTCTTGTCTCCTTTGGCTCAAATTCGCCTGTTGTTCATCCATCCTGCTTTATCGCAGAAAATGCCACCCTGATTGGCAATGTGACACTTGGACGGAATGTCTCAATCTGGTTTGGCGCAGTGCTCCGCGCGGATATAGACAGAATTGAAATCGGTGCAAACTCAAATATACAGGACAACTCGGTAATCCACATTGACCGGGACCTTCCTACAATAATAGGGGAAGAGGTTACAGTCGGGCACAATGCTATTATTCACGCTGCAAAAATTGCTCCCCGCGTGCTTGTCGGTATGGGCTCAGTTATACTTGATGGCGCGGAGATTGGCGAGGGATGTATTATCGCTGCAGGGTCTGTGGTAAGACCAGGATCCCTCATCCCTCCGAGAAGCCTCATCGCGGGAATTCCAGCCCAAATAAAACGGGCAGTCACTGACGAGGAATTTGAGAAAATCAAGGAATCCGCTAAACTTTATGTGGAACTCGCGAAAAGGTATCGTCGTTCTCTTTAGCCTCCTTATTTTGTTCGCTCGCGCAAGTTCAAAAGAGGAAGAGGAACTATTCAGGCAGAAATACGAGCTCGCAGTTCAAAGCTTTGAGAAGGGCGAATACGGAGAAGCAGAAGCCCTGTTCAGGGAAATAATTTCTATTACGCCAAGCTCGCGTGTGGGAATTTCCTCAAGGTTTATGCTCGGGCTTTCATACTACAGAGAGGGGAAATACCGTGAGGCTATAGTGCAATTTGATGATTTTATACGCCAAAAGCTTCCTGTGGATGAAACTTTCCTGGCAGGATATTATACTGCCAACTCGCATTTTTATCTCAAAAACTATTTTGACGCTGCAAGGTTTTATCTGTGGGTTATGAGAACCGAAAATGAACGACTTAAAGAGGCGACTCGCCGATCCCTTGAGGCTCTTTTGTGGGGTTATCTCACGGTGGATGAATTACACCGTTTACGCAGGGTTAGCGCCGGACAACCCGGCGAGGAATTAATTTCGTTTTACATAGTTAAAAGGCTTGAGGCAGAAAAAGCACACAGGCTTCTTTTTGAGGAGGCTCAAATCTTCCTCCAGAATTATCCGACCTCCGAATACTCAAAGGATGTGAAATCTATGGTGACAAATGTGGAGCAGGAGCTTAGCAAGTCCATAATTATTGGGGTTTTGCTTCCTTTTTCTGGTCCCCTTGCAGAGTACGGGAAAGAAATCTATAGCGGAATTGAACTTGCATTCAAGGATTATATGCGAGAGTCAGGCAAAAATATTGTGCTTGAAAAAATTGACACCGAGGGCGACCCACTTGTTGCTGTGGTTGCGGCGAAAAAGTTTCTTTCAAGATGCACGCCGGTTGCAATAATAGGCCCACTTAAAAGCGAGAGCACAATTGGTGTTGGGCTTCTTGCAAGCGAAAAGGGCATCCCGATAATTACCCCCGTTGCGAGCAAGGAGGGACTTTCAAAGATAGCGGATGGTATTTTTCAGCTTTCGCCGAGCCTTGAGGAAAAATCCCGCGCACTTGCTACCTATGCATTTGTAAACCTTGCCTGCACAACATTTGCGGTCCTTGCACCGGATGATGAATACGGTAAACGGGCAGGAAGAACATTTGCCGAAAAGGTCAAAGAACTTGGCGGAACTATTATCGGAGAAAAATACTACCCCGAGGGAACTATGGACTTAACCGCCTACCTTGACTCAATAAGAAGCCCAATAATAAAAAGGCTGAGCACTTATACAAAGGCAGATTCCTCGGACACGGTTTTCTACGATAAGCGCCGTTGCCTTAAACCACCAAACGAATGGATAGTCCACATAGATGGATTTTTCCTCCCAAACTATGCCGAAGAACTTGCCAATGTGCTTCCTCAGATACCTTTCAACTACATTGACACCCGATTTTTTGGTGCTATCGGCTGGACAAGCCAGAGCCTTGTTAAATCCTCAAAGGAGTATATTGATGGGGCGGTGTTCGTCCCCGACGAGTTTTATATTGACACATCCACACCACAATGGAAAAATTTTTCAAGACTGTATAAATCCGCTTATCCTGAAAAATCCGAGCCAAGCCGTATGGCAGCGCTTGGGTATGATGCTGGAAAGCTTGTTGTAGAGGGTCTAAAGAAAAAGGCTCTCGTGCCCTCGGCAATGAAGGATTTCCTTTCTGGTATAAGCGCATACGAGGGCGCATCTGGTAATATCTCTTTCAACTCATATGGCACAAATACTTATGTCCCAATTTTGCGCTACCAGGGAACTAAAATCACAAGGCTAAGATAATTCAGGAAATTAAGAATATCTAAATCCGAGATAAAAAAGATTATTCGAACGGGAATGGAGTTTGTGCCTGACGCCCGGAACACTTATACCAAAATCATAATCACTATAACTACAACCGAGAAAGAAGCGATAAAAAGGCGCCTGTTAAAATGGGGACAGTAAGATTATCATCAATTTTTAAGGGGAGCATTTCAACGATAGTGGCAAATATTGCTGCGACAAGCTTTTGCCATAAGGGGAAAGGTGTTATAAAAAGGGAGCCCGCAAAAGAGGCAACAAAAAACGCAAGCGATCCCTCAATTGTTGAATTTCCGATAAGTTTGTGCCGTCCCCATCTTTTGCCGACAAGAGCTGCTGCTATATCGCCGAGGACAATAAAGGTTATCACAAGTTGAGCGACCCGGCGTGAGAAAATCAAAACAGAAAGTAGAGCACCGAATAAGATAAAACTTGCACCAGAAAAAGTCACAGTCTCGTACACGCGAAATATCCCGCCCAGGTATTTATAAAGCCACGCCTTAAAAGCAGGGACCCTAACACGAAGAATATCAATCATAACTGCGCCAGCAGCAAGAAACGCAACTACTGGCACAACCGTGCCGTACGATAAATAATTATATCCGATTGGGACAAGAAGCATAAAAAGGTGAATGAATTTCCTGATAAGTTCGTATTTAAATTCCCTGTGCACCTGAGTTGCCTTTCATAAGCTCCTGTGGCGGATGCGGAACCTCATTCTCGCTTTTCGTGATAAAATCCACTATTGTGTCCCTGTTAAAGAGTTCGGCAGAAACCACAGCCCCATATATATTGCCAATATACATCACCAACCCAAATGCCCCTGCAAGAAGAGCAAAGCTTCTGTCGCGGTTCCAGAAATATATGCTTGAACCAATCCCACCCAAAGAGAAGGCGAAACTAAACCCGGCATCCCCCCATCTTCCGATGTAAGCCTGCCCGGCCCCGGGCAGAATTGTTGATCCTGCACCCGCAATGACCGGGTTTTTGTGCGGCAAAACTCTTGCTTGCTTGGATTTTGATAAAATATAATTTACCGACGGTGTAATTGGGGACTGGATTTTTGCCTGGGCTTGAAAGATTGATTCAGCCTCAGTGAAGCGTGCCTGTTTGAAAAATGCCCATCCGCGAAGATACTCAAGAAGATAAGTGGGATAGGTAGAATCGGACGACTCAAGCGCGTTTATGTGCAGGTTCAAACCATCATAATCACCAACAAGATAAAATGTGAGGAGGTACCTGTAATAGGCATCGTACCGTAGTGGATTGTCAAATGAGACCGCCCGCGCAATTCCTTCGTAAACCTGACGCGCAATCTCAAGCCGTCCCATCCTCTCGTAGCACAACCCGCTTCTGAACTCTATATGCGGGATAATTGAATCTTCCGGGAAATAGTGCCTGTATCTGAGGTACTCAAGAAGTGCTGATTCGTACGCACCTTCACTGAAAAGTTTTTCCGCAAATGTCAAAATGGATTTCCGTGTGCAGGGGCAATTTGATGGCAGAGCTGTGGCTGAGGTCTCGCTCGCCTCAAATTTAACATCAGTAGATTCTTCGGACGCTTGAACCTCCACCTGTTCCGCTTCCGCGTATAAACTTGTTGAAAAATCAACCAGAATTATCAAAATGCCCGCGAACGCAAAAAGGAAACGCTTGATCATTCCTTCCCCTCAATTCTGGTATAAACTGGCTTGCTCAATAACGAACCCTTGCCCCATAGTTTGTGTCTCTGTGGCGGGTCATAAAGATGCAAGCCATCATATGCCTTTTTGTAGTACATATAGGCAAAAGGATTGCAGCGCTGAAACCTATCAGAAACCATAAGCAAGGCTTGAAATGGGTCGGCAATTTTCAAGCTCAAAAGCGCAAATTTTGAACAGCTCGGTTCAAACTGACACTCCTGGACATCCTGATTCGTTATGAAATTCCTGTATATGTAAAGAAGCCCATTAAGAAAAAGTTTCAACGGATTAGTCTCATTTTTGAACTCCACCTCTGCCCCGAGCAATCCACAGGATACAATAATTATTACCGCTATTGCTACTGGTTTTCGTTCCATACAAGGTGCGTTTCTATAAGTTGCTTCACAAAGTCAGCCTTTTGCAATTCGTTAAATTCCAGAGCCATTTTGTAGGCATTGTCCCCGCTTCCAAAGTAATAACGGGCAAAGAGGAAATAGAAATAGGCAATGGACTGGAAGTAGCGTTTCGCAAGGAGCGAGGATATTGTGAGATATCCGAAAGTGGCGTTCAGGATGAAAGATATAGCCGCCTGCGAATAATTCCCGACATATGCCTGTCCAGCACCAGGGAGAATAACAGAAAGCCATCGTGCAAGCACGGGCGAGCGATGGTCAAAACCCGCGGTGTTCATCCGTATCTCCCGTGCTATTATATATGAGGATATGAAGAATTTGTTCTCAGGCGATTTTTCCTCCGCAACAGCGTTGAACTCCTTCTCTGCCGAAGCGAAATCGTACTCAAGCAAGTAACTCCAACCGATCCAGTAAGAGAGTTCAGCCTTTTCAAGGGGATTTTCCGCACGATTCCTTAAATCAACGAATTCAAAACGCCCGGACAAAATTTCCCCTTTCCGCAGTTTCAAAAACCCGAGCATTCTTTGTGCCCTGCCTTTAAGGTCGGGGTCCTCACATACGAGGAGGTTTTCAAGCTCCTTTTGTCCTTCATCATAATCTCCCGATTTAATCTCCGCGAGCGCAAGCCTGAACCTTGTCTCTTCAGATTCCGAGCTCATAATCTCCCGCTTGTATTCGTGGACCGCCAGTTTATACTCCCCCCTCAAGAAAAGGTCATCACCAAACGAGAATGTCGCTTCCGATACATTAAAATATGGTGAGCTTTCAATGTGCCTGAAGAAGATTGTGCCGAGTTCGCCCCGGGTTTTTGAGCTACACAGGGAAAGAAAAAGAAAGACAAGGATTAGTGTGTTACCTGCCACTTGTGCCATTCCACAAATGCCGGGTCTCTAAGCCCTTCCTTCTTCTCAATCTCTGTCCAGGTCTTGCCGTTGTAGATCTCAATCAATGAAAGGAGAACAGCAATTCCGGTGAGGCGCTCCAGAATTTCCCAGGTGCGAATCCCGACACCCTCGTTGTACATATAGCCCACCCTGCTACCAAAACAACAACCTATCAAGCAGGAGGTTATCCCGCCGCGGTTCGGTTTTGTCGGTGGTTGTGCCTGCCCGAACAATGGCAAAACCGTAAACTGAGACACGAGAGCAACAAGCACAGCCACAATAATTGCCTTCTTCATTTGCTACCTCCTTCATTTTGACCCTTTCTTAAAAGGGGGAGTATTTTTAATGCCGAAAGGGTTGTCCTTATTTTCCCCTGAGCAGATTCAGCTGGCAAATAAAGCGTATACTCAACGGGCACAATATAGTCCTCTAATGTCTCAAATTTGTCCTCCGTAAGAATAAACAGAATGGCATCAGCATAATCGTACCCTTCAATCCGCAGAACCTTGAGCTCAAAGAGGTCTATCCAGATCATAACCTTTTTTACTTGAAGATTCTCAGCAAATTTCGCCCTGCCCTCCACTACAAGCACAGAATCGTATTTATCAATCTTTCCCTGGTACACGAACCCGAAGTTATATCTTTGAGCGAAAAAGTCAAGAGCAGAAAAACCAAAATCAAGCAATCCTGTGCCTGGATTTTTGGGGTTAAGGGTGTCAATAATTGCGTACTTCTCAAAGACCCCCTCCATTGGCGCGTTTATATAAATTGATTCGTTTTGTGCGAGAATTGTTTTTTCGTATGGTACGATGTAATCAATCTTGAACGAATCGGCACGGCAAAAAACGAAATTCCCGAGCATTTCGGCATTATAGCCCGCATATTCAATCCTTCTATGGATCCGTCCCTCAATACAGCCCTGAGGTTTTGCCCTTTCAGCTGCAAGAGCCACAATTTCGTTTATATCATAAGAACTCCGGGCGAAAAGCGAGATTGTGGCACCCATAATGAAAGGGATATAAATTATCCAATTGCGCATATATAAAATTAAATCCTTTTGCCTTTGAATGTCAAGTCTCATTGAAGGGAACACGAGATATAGAAATTGATTGACAGAAATAATTTTGCGTTTATTTTTATAAATAAACAAAAAGGCAGGGGCAAAGTTTGAAACTCACGCCAGTAGATGTGCAAAATAAAGAGTTCAAAAGGGAGTTATTCGGGTTTAATAGAAATGAGGTTCAGGATTTTCTTGCCCTTGTGGCTCAAACGCTTGAGGAACTATACGATGAAATTGACCAGGCTAAAAAGGAGATTGAGAGCCTGAAGAGCACATTAAGGGAATGGGAATCAAAGCGCGAGGAAATTATCGCGATGGTTGAAACGACAAACAGACGCGCAAAAGAGATTATAGAAAACGCAAAAGCAGAGGCATTAAAGCTTTTAGATGAAACCAATAAAGATATCGCCAGGAGAGAAAACGAATTTCAACTGGCAATGATGAAGAAGAAGACCGAACTCCTCGCACTTAATAACATAAAGGAGGGATTCATTCGAAGGCTTGCAAGTTTTCTTGAAAGCGGGAAAAAATTGATTGATACATTTGAACAACAATATGAGATTCGCGAGACCAAAAAGCTCTCACTTATGATGGGCGAAGGCTATGAATTTTTTGAGTCCCTGCCCTACTCGGTAATAGCAAAGCATAGCCATTTTAAGCAAAGGAGAAGCGAAAGGGGTAAAGATGAGCCAGATAATGCCGAAAGTTAAAGAATGCGTATCGTATATAAAACCCAAACTGAAGAGTGCGCCAGCAATAGGGATAATCCTCGGCACAGGACTTGGCGGGGTCGCAGAAGCTATTGAAAAGCTACAGGTCTTCCCATACAAAGAACTGCCACATTTTCCGCTTTCAACCGTTGAGGGGCACTCGGGGAATCTGATAATAGGGAAATTGTCGGGAAATGTTGTTCTCGCAATGCAGGGGAGATTTCACTACTACGAGGGATATTCAATGCAGGAGGTGACATTTCCGATCCGTGTGATGAAGGAACTTGGGATTAAGACGCTTATAATCTCAAATGCGGCTGGTGGGCTCAATACGCTTTTCTCACCTGGAAGTATAATGCTCATAGTAGACCATATCAACCTTATGCCGGCAAACCCACTAACAGGAATAAACGAACCCGAAGCAGGTGTGAGATTCGTTGACCTTCTCGGCTGCTACACCCCGGAACTTCAGGAACTCGCTATGCGTGTAGCTTTGCGAGAAGGCATTAGACTTGAAAAAGGTGTATATGTGGCTCTTCCCGGACCAAACTTCGAAACACCAGCAGAATATAGATTCCTCCGCCTGATTGGGGCTGATGCTGTCGGGATGTCAACAGTGCCCGAGGTCATTGTGGCTAAACAGTGCGAAATGAAGGTGCTTGCCTTTTCAATAATAACTGATATGTGCAAACCTGATAGTCCGGAACATGTCTCCCACCTAAAAGTTATAGAGGTCGCAAACGCTACAGATAAGGTTTTGTCGCACCTTATAGCAAAAATCGTTGCCGAACTGTGAACAAAGGGGGCAAAACTATGAACCCTTACTCAATAATTCGCAAGGCAAAAGGCGAGATTGACGAATGGGGAATTCAAAGATTTTTTGCCGCTTATTCCAAGATAAGTTATTCCTCCTTTTTTTCGCGCTTTGACCTGTGGCATCCTCATACAGATATATACGAAACGGAAGAAGAGTTTGTCATAATCTGTGATATAGCAGGGGTAGACAAGGAAAGCCTGTACATCCTTCTTGATGGTAATGTTTTGCACATAAAAGGCGAAAGAAAAGAGGACATCCCGCCGGTCTCTGTCATCTTCCACGATATAGAGATCCTTTACGGACCTTTTGAACGCGTCATAACACTCCCCAAGGATATTGTCGTGAGCGACACAAAAGCCGTCTATAAGGACGGGCTTTTGAAAATTTATCTCCACAAAGGTAAAAGTGTTGACCAGCCAAAGAGGGATATCAAGGTAGAATGATTATGAATAATCAGCAGTCCGCAATAATAGAAGAGTGCGGAATACTCCCGGTTCGTGAGGTAATCCCGTTCCCTGGACTACTAATCCCGCTAATGGTCCGCGAGATGCGGTCAATAGCGCTTATAAAGGATGTGCTGGAGAACAAGAAGGAATTTGCACTTTTCGGGATCAAGGAAGAGGAGGGAAAAGAGAACGAGGAAGGAGAGCAAGGAAGTGAGGAGACAGGAATTACTGGTGTTAGCGTGGGATTTTCCAAAATTTATCAGGTTGGGGTTGTTGCAAAGATAGCGCGGTTTTCGAGGCTTGCGGATGGTTCTATGCGTTTTTTAGCACAGGGACTTGAAAGGGTAAGGATTGTTGAACCGCTCAAAACAGAGCCTTACCTTACAGCGAGGCTTGAAATACTCAAGGAGACCTGGGAGGAAAGCACAGAGCTACGAGCACTTATGCAGTCGGTTCTTGACCAGTTTGGAAAGGTTGTGGCTCTTGCGCCATACCTTCCCGAGGAGGCATATCTTGCAGCGCAAAGTATCAATGAACCGGGCAAACTCGCGGATATGGTAGCTGTCAATCTTAACATAAATCTTCAGACTAAACAGAAAATTCTTGAGGAACTGGATGTTAAGGAACGGTTGGGGACGGTTTTAAAGCTTCTGAATCAGGAGCTTACGGTTCTTGAATTGACGAAGGAGATAAAAGAGAAGGCGGCATCGGAGCTTGGCAAAACACAGCGCGATTATATCCTTCGAGAACAACTTCGCATTATCCAGGAAGAACTCGGCGAGAAAGACGAAAAGACACGCGAGATTGAGGAGTTCGAGAAAAAGATCAAGGAATTAAAGCTTGCGCCCGAGGTTGAGGAAACAGCCCTGCGAGAACTTGATCGCCTGCGTTTTATGAATCCTGCTTCTGCAGAATATATCGTTTCGCGGACCTATCTTGATTGGATTGTCAACCTGCCGTGGAATGTTAGCACGCCCGATAATCTTGACCTTAAGGAGGTCAAACGCGTGCTTGACGAGGACCATTATGACCTTGAGAATGTAAAGGAAAGGATTATAGAATTCCTTGCTGTTCGGAAAATTAAGGAGGATGTTAAGGGGTCAATCCTCTGTTTTGTGGGTCCGCCTGGTGTTGGGAAGACCTCGGTTGGTATGTCAATAGCACGAGCGCTCGGGCGGAAATTCTATCGTATAAGCCTCGGCGGGATGCGCGATGAGGCTGAAATACGCGGGCACAGAAGGACCTATGTCGGAGCGCTTCCAGGACGGATAATTCAGGGGATAAGAAAGGCTGGCTCCAATAACCCGGTATTTATGCTTGATGAAATTGATAAAATTGGTCAGGATTTTCGTGGGGACCCTGCAGCAGCACTCCTTGAGGTTCTTGACCCAGAACAAAACTCAACCTTCTCCGATAACTACCTTGAGGTACCTTTTGACCTTTCACGGGTGATTTTTATCGCTACCGCCAACTACCTTGACCCCGTACCCAGGGTTCTGCTTGACAGGATGGAGGTCATTCATCTTCCGGGCTACACCGAACTTGAAAAGATTTTCATCGCAAAACGCTATCTCATCCCCAAGGAACTTGATAAACATGGATTGAAAAAGGAGCAGGTATCAATTCCAGATTCAGTAATAATCAAGATAATCAGGGAGTATGCACAGGAGGCTGGCGTAAGGAATCTTGATAGGGCAATTGCTGCTATATGCAGGAAAATCGCTAAGGCAGTGGCGCTTGGCGAAAAGAAAAAGATAAGGGTGACAAAAGCAAACCTTAAGAAATTTTTAGGTCCGCCGCAGTATATTGAGACAAAGCTTCTTGAAAGGCTTTTGCCTGGGGTAGCTGTTGGGCTCGCATGGACACCAACGGGCGGGGAGATTCTTTTTGTGGAAGCAACGAAGATGAAGGGTGGGAAAGCCCTTACGCTTACGGGGCATCTTGGGGATGTTATGAAAGAATCCGCACAGACGGCTTTATCATATTTGCGGTCGCATAGCGAGGAGTTCGGCATTACGGATGAGATTGATAAATACGATATTCACATTCATGTCCCGGCTGGGGCTATCCCGAAAGATGGTCCATCTGCAGGAATTACCATTGCCACAGCTCTTGCTTCCTTATTCCTGAACAAGCCGGTAAAACAATACCTTGCTATGACTGGCGAAATTACCCTGCGTGGCGATATTATGCCAATTGGTGGGCTTAAGGAAAAGTCGCTTGCTGCTCACCGTGTCGGGATAAAAGAACTCATCATCCCCGCTGAAAACCAGAAGGACCTCGATGATATCCCACGCGAAATCCTCGAGGATATAAAATTTATCCCGTTCGAGCGTGTTGACCAGGTCATTAGATATGCCTTAGACCTTCGCGACTGATCGCACAAAATTGAAAATACGCTTCATTTTTCTCTTAAAATCAGCAAAAGTTTTCTGGTTTTTATTGTCATCTGCGGAAATTGGGTGCTTGTATTCCCCTTTCGAATTTCAAAACCTTTACAAATAGTGAGTAATAATTATTTTTATCTATATGAAAAAGTTTATAGCGTTGGTTCTTATATTTGTAACAGTGGGGGTTGTATTTCTTTTTCTCGATCAGTATAAAGGGATATTGAAGGCAGATTACCTTGCGCCATTGAGAAGATGGGCGGGGGATGATAGCGATGCGCTTATAGAGGAGCTTAGAAAAGCCCGTGTCCAGTACTGGGAACTTCTTGATCCCTCTGGTGCTCTTATAGATAAGGGTGGGGTGCCGAACTTTTCTCCACCATCAACACAGGTCTTGCGTATCAAGGGACCAATGGGACAAAATCTTTATCTCCGCATCTTTACAAAGGGCAATTCGGGTAGCATGGTATGGCTAATAATCCCGAGGGCGCTTGTTGTGGTCTCAATAATAATCCTCGCTTTTTCCATCGCATATTTTTACATTCAGATGAAACAAATTAAAAGCATAAGGCACGAGGTGGAACGGCAAAAGCAGCTCATCTATCTTGGGGAGGTAGCAAGGGGGCTTGCCCACGAACTCCGAAACCCATTGAATACGATCAGTATGAATTTCCAGTTGATAGAGGAGGAAATCCCGAAAGATTCCCAACTTGCCGTGAGAATCGGGCGTATTAAGCGGGAACTGAAGCGTCTTGAGGAAAATCTTACCAATTATTTGAGATTTGCTCGCCCGCCAAAGCCACAACTCAAGCGTGAGGAAATAAATCCTATAGTGGAGCGGGTAGTGAGGTTCTTTGCGCCTGAATGTAAGTCGGAAGGGATTGATCTTGTTTTGGAACTCGGGCATGGGCTTTCACGGGTGCTCGTGGACGAAAAGCAGGTTGAACAGGCATTGCTAAATATTCTTATGAACGCGAAGGAGGTTTCAACAAGGGGCAAGCGGATAACGGTAAAAACGGGCGAGGAGGGTTCGTTCGTTTTCGTATCGGTAAGCGACGAGGGGAAAGGGATTCCGGCTGAGGATTTGCCAAAGATATTTGAACCGTATTTCACGAAAAGACCGGGCGGATCAGGGATAGGGCTTGCGGTTGTAAAGCGGATAATAGAGGAACACAGCGGACGGGTAAAGGTGAATTCCACGCTTGACAAGGGAACCACATTTACCCTTTATTTCCCGCAGGCAAGATAATATGAAACCGAAAATACTTATAGTGGATGACCAGATAGACGAACTCGAAACGATGCTTGATGTCCTCTCAAACGAGGACTACGAGCTTATTGGTTCAAGCACTGCGGCAGAGGCAGAAAGTATAATAGAGAAAGGCAAAATTGATCTTTTGCTTGTGGATCTTGTTTTGCCAGGTCCCATAAGCGGGCTTGACCTCCTTGCGAAATGCAAAAAGCTCACCCCTCCGCCTGAGTGCATCCTTATTACGGGGCACGCTACAATTGAGACGGCGATAAAGGCAATGAAAGGTGGCGCTTACGATTATCTTGTGAAGCCGGTTGATATTGAAAGGCTTCGCGCCCTTGTCGCTAAAGCCCTTGAGAAGCGCTTGCTCGCAAAGAAGCTTTCTGAATTTGTGGACGAGGAATGGGGATTTGAGAATATGGTTGGTAAGAGCCCCTGCATGCAGAAGGTCTTCGATATAATAAAGATGGTTGCCCGGACACCCTCAACTGTACTTATCACTGGCGAATCTGGCACCGGCAAAGAGCTTGTTGCAAATGCAATCCATAATCTCTCGCCAAGAAGGTATAAACCCCTGTACAAAATCAACTGTTCTGCTATCCCGGAAAGCCTTATAGAGGCGGAACTTTTTGGTTATGAGAAGGGCGCATTTACAGGGGCGAGTTCAACCACCCCGGGAAAACTTGAGTTAGCGGATGGCGGGACTGTATTCCTTGATGAGATTGGTGATTTCCCGGTCCACCTTCAGCCAAAACTTTTGCGTGTCCTTGAGGATGGCGAATTTGAAAGGGTCGGCGGGAGAACCAAAATTAAGGTGGATCTGCGCTTCATTTCTGCCTCCAACAGGAACCTTGAAAAGATGGTACAGGAGGGAACCTTCAGAGCTGATTTGTTCTTCCGATTAAGGGTTGTGACAATCAATGTCCCCCCGCTACGCGAGCGAAAAGAGGACATACCACTTTTGATAAATTATTTTATCAAAAAGACCGCCGAGCGTATGGAAAAAAAGGTCACCGGGATTGCCCCTGAACTTCTGGAGATGTTCAAATCCTACGATTGGCCCGGAAATGTCCGGGAACTCAAAAACGCCATTGAGGAACTAATTGCCCTCTCAAAAGGCGAAATTCTCGAGGACCCGCCAACATTTTTGCGCACACCCGAAAAAACCGAAAGCGAGACATTATCGATTAGTGAGCTTGAAGCGGAAGCAATAAGGAAGGCGCTTAAGAAATTTGGCGGGGATAAGGTCAAGGCTGCACAGAGCCTTGGAATATCTTTGAGAACACTTTATAGAAGACTGAAAGAGCTTCAGATAAAATAGCAGACGAGTTTCCAATCTAATTAGCACTTTATATTGACTAATAGGAGTTCTTGATTATATTTATATTCTTTTCAGAAAGGGGCAAAATGAGGCGAGTTGTAATAATGGGTGCTGCTGGTAGAGATTTCCACAACTTCAATGTATTTTTCAGGAACAACAAGGATTACAGGGTTGTGGCTTTCACAGCAACACAGATACCGAAAATTGAGGGGAGGATTTATCCGAAAGAACTTGCGGGCGAACTTTACCCTGATGGCATCCCGATATATATTGAGGACGAGCTCCCCGGGATAATCAAAAAAGAAGGCGTTGACCTTGTTGTGTTCTCTTATAGCGATGTCAGTTATCCTTATGTTATGTCAAGGGCTTCGCTTGCGATGGCTAATGGCGCTAGTTTTATGCTTCTTGGTCCAGGGGATACGATGCTCAAAAGCAGGCGTGTTATAATATCAGTTTGCGCTGTTAGAACGGGGGCTGGAAAAAGCCAGACGACACGGGCAATTGCTATGATTCTCAAACGTGCTGGTTACAGGGTTGCAATAGTCAGGCATCCTATGCCATACGGGAACCTTGTTGAACAAATTGCCCAGCGATTTTCGTCCTTACAGGACCTCGACAAATACAATTGCACGATTGAGGAACGCGAGGAATACGAACCACATCTTCGGAACGGGTTCACAGTTTACAGTGGGGTTGACTATGCCGAAATCCTTCGCCTTGCCGAAGCAGATGCTGATATAATCCTCTGGGATGGAGGGAACAACGATTTCCCCTTCTATTATCCTGATATTAGCGTTGTGGTTTCGGACCCGCACCGCGCTGGCGATGAAATATACTACTACCCCGGCGAACTCAATCTCCGACTCGCAAATATCGTAATCATCAACAAGGTTGATACCGCAGATTACAAATCTGTCCTTGCTGTGATGGACAATGTGAAACGGACAAACCCGAGGGCAATAATCCTTGAGGCAGCATCCCCAATTTTTGTTGATAACCCTGACCTAATTCGTGGCAAAAGGGTTGTTGTGGTTGAGGATGGTCCGACGCTTACTCACGGGGAGATGCGTTATGGTGCCGGGACAATCGCTGCTGAAAAATATGGTTCCCGCGAAATAGTTGACCCACGCCCATACGCACGCGGAAGCCTTAAGGAGGCACTGGAAAAGTATAAACATATAGGACCCCTTTTGCCCGCAATGGGTTATTACCCTGAACAGATAAAAGACCTAAAAGAATCCATAGAATCCACGCCTGCGGATGTCGTCGTTTCTGCTACACCGATTGATTTGAACCGCCTCCTTACACTAAAATTGCCAATCGTCCATGTGAAGTACGAGCTCCAGATAATAGGCTCTCCCACGCTCGAGGAACTCATCCTCCCACGCGTAAGCGAACTTATAAACCAGAAAAAGTGAAAGAAACTTTTCTTAAAACTATAACTGAGCTAATCCCTGATGAGTTGATAGAAAAGATCAACTCAAAGGGCGAACTTTACCTTGTTGGTGGTGGAGTTCGCGACTTTTTTATCACTAACAAGGTACGAAAAACCGAACTTGATTTTCTTGTAATAGGTTTCTCATTAGACGAACTTCAAAAGACCCTTCGCCATTACGGGACCGCAATCTATGTTGGTAAGGCGTTTGGAGTGTTAAAGTTCTTCCCGAAAGGGAACGAAAAATTTGAATACGATTTTACTATTCCCGAGACCAGAGGCTGCGAGCTTCCCGAAATCATTGTGGACCTTGCCCAGCGGGATTTTTCCATAAATGCAATGGCTTTGAGCCTCAAAACTGGCACACTATATGACCCATTCGGAGGCAGAAGCGATATTGAGGATAAAATTGTTCGGCTGACGCGCGAGGGGAACTTTGATGATGATCCCATCAGGCTTTTAAGGGCGATTCGTTTTGCGGCGCAGTTCGGGTTCAGGATTGAGGATAGAACCTGGGAGGATTTATGCGGGAAGGCTGAAAAGATTAAGGAAGCCTCAGCCGAAAGGATTCGCGAGGAATTCTTAAAAATCCTTATGCTTCCGGATTCGCCGAACGCGTTCAGGTTGATGAGAGAAGCGGGTTTGCTCAAATATATCCTTCCTGAACTCCACGCTGCTTATGGGGTAAAGCAGGGGGGATTACACCAGCACGATGTTTTTGAGCACACGATTTTGGCTGTTAAATACGCTGATAGCGACCCACGGGTTAAACTTGCAGCTCTCCTTCACGACCTTGGAAAGCCCGCAAAAAGGATTACGCTTCCAGATGGGCACATAGTTTTTTATGGGCACGACCTCTTGAGTGTCAAAATTGCCCGCCGATTCCTTCAGGAATTGAAATTCCCAACCGAACTTATAAATGATGTCACAACGATAATTCGTTATCATATGTTTAGTTACGGTTTTTCGGACAAGGGGTTGAGAAGATTTATAAGGCGAGTGGGGGTTGAAAGGATGCCGCTACTTTTGAAACTTCGTTTTGCGGATTCTATGGCACAGCACGAGGGAAAAACGCTCAGGGATGAAAAACTATTTGCAAAGCGCGTCCTTGAGGAGATAAACCGAAAACCCCCGCTTACTGTGAGGGACCTGGCTGTAAATGGCTACGATATAATGGGAACATTTTCGCTTCAACAGGGCAAAATTATTGGCGATATTTTAAAATATCTTCTCTCACTTGTGCTTGACAATCCCGAATTGAACAAAAAGGAAATTCTTCTTCAGGCAGCAAGAGAATATCTTGCAGAGCGCAATATGAAAACCAAAATTGGGGGAGGATTAGGTGAACATTCAGGAATATAGCTCACGGGAGATTCTGGCGCAGTTTGGGATCCCGGTCAAGCCTTTTATCCTTGCAAGAACCCCTCTTGAGGCATATGAGGCTGCGCTCCGTTTGCGATTTCCTGTTGTGTTAAAGGCGCAGGTTCTTGTCGGTGGACGGGGCAAGGCTGGCGGAATAAAGTTAGCAACAAATCCCGAAGAGGTTCGTCATTACGCCTCTCAAATTCTCGGATTGGAAATAAAGGGGTTAAGGGTCAAAAAAATTATTGTTAGCGAGGCTGTTGACATTAGAAACGAATACTACATCTCAATAACGCTTGACAGGAGCAAAAAATCGCCCATTGTGATATTCTCAAACTTTGGCGGGGTTGATATAGAGGAAACAGCGAGGACCAATCCTTGCGCGGTTATGAAATATCCAGTTGACCCGATGCTCGGGCTTATGCCCTTTAGGGCGCGCGAGTTTGCATTTTCAGTTATAAGCGAGCCAAAAAAAGCGGTTGCGGTTGCAAATCTGCTCTGGAAGATGTACAATGCTTTTGTGGGTGTCTCGGCAAACCTTGTTGAGATAAACCCGCTTGCCGAGGACTCCGAGGGAAATTTCTGGGCGGCAGATGCGAAGATTATCATTGATGATAATGCATTGGATGTTAGACCGGAGCTTGAAAAATACAGGGATGTCGAGGAGGAAAACCCGAACGAGCTGAGAGCGAAGAGCGGTGGGCTCAGCTATGTCAAACTTGAGGGCGATATTGGATGCGCGGTGAATGGTGCCGGGCTTGCTATGGCTACAGCTGATATGATCAAGCATTTCGGCGGGAGCCCTGCAAATTTCCTTGATGTTGGCGGAAGCTCGGATCCCAAAAAGATGAAACTCGCGCTACAGATTATCACGGGCGACCCCGATGTTAAGGTGATTCTCGTGAATATTTTCGGCGGGATTACAAGGTGCGATGACATCGCGATTGGGCTAAAATCCGCTATAGATGAACTGAAACCCAAACAACCCCTTGTCGTTCGTCTCAAAGGCACCCGCGAGGAGGAAGCCCGAAAAATACTTGAACCCTGCGGGATTAAAATATTTGAGGATATGGAAGAGGCGATTAAAGAAGCAGTTTCAAAATCCAGGGAGACCCGATGAGCATACTTGTTGATACCAGTACAAGGCTTATGGTTCAGGGCATTACAGGGCGTGATGGTTCCTTTCATACCCGGGCGATGCTTGAATATGGCACGCGCATTGTTGCAGGTGTTAGCCCGGGTAAGGGTGGCGAAAGGGTTTTTGATGTTCCTGTGTTCAATTCGGCATACGAGGCGGTCAAGCATACGGGAGCAAATACCTCAGTGATTTTTGTTCCCGCAGCATTTGCTGCTGACGCGCTCTGGGAGGCATCTTTTTCTGGTGTGCATACCGTCGTATGTATCACCGAGGGCATACCTGTTCAGGATATGATAAAAATATACCATCATTACAGGTCCAAAGGGATAAGACTTATAGGACCAAATTGTCCGGGTGTCATATCCCCTGAACTCGCAAAGGTGGGGATTCTTCCAGCGTCAATATTCAAAAAAGGGCGGGTTGGCGTTATATCGCGGAGCGGAACGCTTACATATGAGGTCGTTTACCATATTACAAAAATAGGGCTCGGGGAATCCACCTGCGTTGGAATTGGCGGTGACCAGATTGTCGGGACAAGTTTTGTTGATTTACTTGAACTTTTCAAGCAAGATCCAGAAACAGAGGCTGTTGTGCTTATAGGCGAGATAGGCGGGCGCGATGAGGAGGAAGCGGGCGAATATATTGTCTCAAACTTTAACAAGCCGGTTGTCGCGTTCATTGCAGGGATGACCGCACCAAAGGGAAAAAGGATGGGGCATGCGGGTGCAATTATAACGGGGGGTGAGGGAACCGCTCGCGAAAAGGCAGATTATTTGAGAAAACTCGGGATCCCTGTTGCAGAAACACCGGGCGAGGTTGCAAGAATTCTAAAAGGTATTATTCAAGGTAGGGGGCAATGATTGAGGAAAAAACGGCAAAATTTAGGGTTGTTATCTATCCGAGGTGGTGTAAGAAATGCGGAATATGCGTTGCGTTTTGCCCGAAAAATGCCCTCGGATTTGACTCTCAGGGAGTACCATATCTTGCTAATCCCGCTGAATGCACCGGGTGCGAGCTTTGTGCTATGATGTGCCCGGATTTAGCAGTAGAGGTATTTAAAATAGAGGACAAGGAAAAGGATGAAGGAGAAAAAGAATAAAGAGTATTTGCTGCAGGGTAACGAGGCTTGTGTTGAGGGTGCCCTTTATGCAGGGTGCAATTTCTTTGGGGGATACCCCATAACACCCTCAACCGAGATTGCCGAACTTTTAGCCCAAAAGCTTCCGAAGCGTGGTGGGGTATTCATTCAGATGGAGGATGAAATTGCCGGGCTTGCGGTGGTTCTTGGCGCCTCTGTGGCTGGAGCCAAGGCTATGACAGCAACAAGCGGTCCCGGATTCTCGCTTATGCAGGAACACATTGGCTATGCCTATATGACCGAAATACCCGCAGTGATTGTCAATGTGATGCGCGGTGGACCCTCAACGGGATTGCCGACCCTTCCATCCCAGTCCGACTTTATGCAGGCACGATACGGAATACATGGCGATTACTACCCAATCGTCCTTGTGCCCGCTTCCGTCCCCGAATCATTCTCTTTCACAGTAAGAGCGTTCAATCTTGCCGAAACATTTTTGACCCCGGTCGTGATCCTTCTTGATGAAATCATCGGGCATATGCGCGAAAAAATAGTGATTCCACCAGACCCACCAATTGAGGTAGTTTCGCGTCAGATGCCCAAAGTTCCTCCAGAATGGTTCTATCCTTACGAACTCACGCCAAGCGGGATATCGCCTCGCCCACCATTTGGACGAGGTTATCGTTACAACATAACAGGTCTAACTCACGACATCTCGGGCTATCCTACATCGGTTCCAAAAGAAATACGCGAGAAACTGGACAAGCTTAAGCGGAAGATTATGAACAAAGCGGATGAGATTTCAAGATACGACACCGAATTTACCGAGGACGCCAGGGAATTGATTGTGGCTGTTGGCTCCGTATCGCGAGTTTGCCGTTTTGTCGTGCGCGAACTCAGAAAGAAGAGGAAGAAGATCGGGCTTTTCAGACCCCAGACTTTATGGCCATTTCCTGAAAAGCCTGCCCGCGAGCTGTTCAGGCGTATGCGGAGGATATTCGTAGTTGAACTGAATCAGGGGCAGATCATACGCGAGGTAGAACGGTTCGCAAAATCATCTGTGCCGGTTTTTGGCATAAACAAATATGATGGTGAACTTATAACCCCTGAGGAAATAATAGACGCAATACGGGAGGCTGAAAAATGACCGAGCAAAAAACGGTCCACGATTACCTTCGTCAGAAGAAAAAATTCCCGACTGTTTGGTGTCCCGGCTGTGGAATAGGAACAGTTATGAACGCGCTTATTCGCGCTATTAGTTCCCTTGGGCTCGAGAAGGACGAGATTGTGCTCGTGTCGGGGATTGGATGCTCAAGCAGGATGCCGGTCTATCTGGACTTTAATACCCTTCACACAACCCACGGGCGCGCTATCGCATTTGCCACCGGAATAAAGTTGTTCAATCCTGAACTCAAGGTGATTGTGATAACGGGGGACGGGGACGGTCTTGCGATTGGTGGGAATCACATAATCCATGCCTCAAGGAGGAACATTGACATTACCACAATCCTTATAAACAATTACATCTACGGTATGACAGGTGGGCAGGTTTCGCCAACAACGCCAGAGGGGGATTATACTTATACCTCGCCATACGGGAACCTTGAACCACAATTTGATACATTCCGGTTGTGCGATGGTGCGGGAGCGACATTCTTCGCAAGAACCACTACTTATCATGTTGTGCAGATAACAACCTTTATAAAGAAGGCGATAATGCATAAGGGATTTTCGGTTGTTGAGGTGATGAGCCAATGTCCCACGCTCTACGGGAGACTCAATAAATACCCTGGACCCGTTGACCAGCTCAAGATGTTTAAGGAGTTTGCTGTGCCTTTTCCAAAAGCGGAAAAGATGACAAAAGAGGAACTTAAAGGTAAAATTATTACCGGGATCCTCAAAGAGGTAGAAAGCCCTGAGTACACCGAAAGGTACTGGCGACTGGTGGAAACTTTTAAGAAGGGAAGCGAGTATGAAGGAAAGGATTGAGATAAGGCTTTCTGGTTCAGGTGGTCAGGGGCTTTTGACAGCAGGAGTAATTCTTGCTTATGCGGTTGGGATCGGGGAGGGCAAAAATGTTGTGCAGACGCAAAGCTATGGTCCCGAGGCTCGTGGAGGGGCGAGCCGTTCCGATATAATTGTCAGCGATGAGGAAATATACAATCTCAAGCCGACAAGACTTGACCTCCTCCTGTGTCTAAATCAGGAATCCTGCGATGCTTTCGTGCCAAAACTTAAGGAAACGGGATTGCTCGTAATCGACACCGACAATGTGAAGGAACCTTCTTTCCCAAACTTTGTAGGTGCCCCGTTCGCAAGGATTGCCAGAGAGAAACTCGGTAGCGCAATTGTCGCTAATATCGTCGCGCTCGGGTATATCTGCGCTTACACAGGACTTGCCCGAGAATCAAGCCTGAAAAAAGCAATTGAGGAAAAGCTCGGTTCACGCCATCTCGAACTGAACGAGAAAGCGGTCAAACTTGGCTACGAACTTGGCAAAAGCGCACTAAAAGGGAACCGCGCGTAATTGGCTGTGGCGCGTTTCTGTTTGCGGACTTTTGCCCGAAACTAAATCGGTAAACAAGAAACAAGCGGAAACCCCAAAGACCCAATAAAAAACCGCTTGTAGGGTTTGGGGTTTGAATTTTGAAATTGGAGTTTATCTGGAACTTTAAATTTACAATTCTTTGGTATTTGTTGGACCTAACACGCAAAACAAATTATATTTAAAAACATATTGACATAAAGCAGGAAATCCTGTTTTTTAAACAAAGGGATTGTAGCATAAATGTTGCAGGCAAGAAGGGGGAAATAATGAACTACAATCTTTTCCTCTGGGAAGACTGGAAGGCGGAGAATTTTTATCCACTTGCGTTAACACGACCTGTCTATGCACTTCGTACTGGAGCCAAAACATTCATTGAACGAAGCCTTGGGCTTTTCCCTGAATCTTTTATCACCCTTTTGTGCAGGGAGCAAATAGCCGAACTAACCCAGTTCAAAACACGAGCACGGGTAAATCAACTCACTGTTGACCCCAACCTTCCGGTACTGCTTATAAACGGGCGAGCATTGATAAATGAGGATTTCAAGGACATCGTGGAATCCACAAAGGAAACGACACTTTTTGTTCACGAGAACGCACCGGTAGCACTTCTTGTGAGAGATACTAAGGATTCTTCACAGTGGACACAATTTTTCACCCCCACACTAAATGCTGAAGCCGAAGAGGAACTTCTCAAGAGTTTTCCTGTGATAGAGGTGCCGACAAAGGTCGTGGAAGGTATATGGGAACTCGTAGTCCTTAATGGCGAACTTATTGAAAGTGATTTTGAAAAACTTGAGAAGAAGAAAACCCAGGCCAGTGTGGACGAGCGAGCGATTTTGTACAATAGCGACAAAATCTGGATTGGGGATAACGCGAGCATTGATGCCCTTGCTGTTCTTGATGCAAGGGGCGGACCAATAATCATAGAAAACGGGGTATACATTCAGTCCCACACGATTATAACCGGACCTGCATATATAGGTGCGCATACAAAAATTTATGGTGGAAAGATTCGGAATGGTTGTTCGTTTGGTCCGCATTGCAGGCTGGGCGGCGAAATAGAATCCTCAATATTTCTTGGGTATTCGAACAAGTACCACGATGGATTCATAGGGCACAGTTATATTGGCGAGTGGGTTAATCTCGGTGCGCTCACGACAACAAGCGACCTCAAGAATAATTATGGTCCAATACGGCTCACACTTAATGGTGTAGACCTTATCCAGACCGACCTTGTAAAACTCGGTTCTTTTATCGGCGACCACGCGAAACTGGGCATCGGGACGCTTCTTAATGCAGGTACTGTTATTGGGGTTGCAGCGAATTTCTTTGGGGGTGGTCTTGCGCCAAAATTCGTCCCATCCTTTGTCTGGGGAAGCACAACGAAAATGGTGGAACACGAACTCGAACGCGCCCTTGAAACCGCACGAATGGTCTATTCTCGTCGTGGACTTGAACTTCCCTTTGCAGAGGAAATCCTTTTGAGAAAGATATTTGACTCTACCGCAGAACTCCGCTCGTCATTCCTATCGCCAAACCCACAAGAGGAGGAAACCCCCGAAACCTGAAATCCCTTGACAACTTTGAAATTCGCTTTTATATTTTGCGAAAAATACGCTGAAACGAGGCGCCAAAATAGGGAGGAAAACAGATGGAAGTTACCGTCTCAAGAGAGGGTTTGTTTGATTGCCTGTCAACCATTATGAATGTTGTTCCTCAGCGTTCGGTAAAACCACTTTTAACGAATGTATTCCTGGAGACAAAGGACGAAAAATTAACCATTTTTGGCACAGATTTTGAGGTAACACTTGAGGGCACAATTGAACCCATTGAAATAGCAAATCCAGGTGCGCTCGGGGTTAACGGGAAAAAGTTCTATGACCTCCTCCGGGAACTTACCGGGACGGGAATAAATCTTAAACAGGAGGGACAAAGGCTTGTAATGAGGCAAACCGATAATAAGGGAAGGTTCGTGTTCCCAATTATAACGGGAGAGGAATTCCCCTCCTTACCAAAGATAGATTCTGTGAGGGCTACGGTCAGGGCAAGGGCTGATGTTATGTTGAAGATGTTATCGCACACGAGTTATGCGACAAGCCCGGATATATCAATGATAAGCTTTACAGGGATTCTCTGGCAAATAAAGCCGGAGGAATACAGAATGGTCGCGACTGATGGGCACAGGCTCGCATTATTCTGCGATAGAACAGCCCCCAAAAGCGATATCGAACTTGACCTTCTGATTAGCAAGAGGTCAATGGAAAACCTTGCGAGGGTGTTTGTAAAAAGCAAGGACGAGGAATTTTCTGCAATTATTGGAGATACAAGGGTGAGTTTCACAATAGGCAACTATTCCTTTACGACAAACCTTATAGGCGAAAGATTCCCCAACTACGAGCAGGTTCTTCCAAGGGATAACGATAAGATCCTTGAACTACAGCGGGATGATCTCGTTAATGCTTTGCGCCGTGTCGCGATATTTTCAAGCCCACTGACACATATGGTGAGGTTCTCTATGGAGAAGGATTCCCTTAAACTTAGCGCTGTTGACCCTGAGACCGGCGGCGAAGCCGAGGAGATTATTCAGGCAAACTATGAGGGCGAACCTATGGATATTGGTTTTAGCGCTAACGATATCATAGACATCCTTCGCCATATTGAGACAGAAAGGGTTAAAATTACTTTTCGCTCGCCCTTATCCGCCGCGATGATTTATCCAGCAAGAACAAGCGAAAATGAGGAATACCTTGCTGTTCTTATGCCCCTCAGATTGCCGGAAGAGTAGAGTTGAGAGTATTTAAAGCATATTTGCCAAACAAAAGAGGCATAGAAGCGCGAACCGATGAAATATCAGATTCAGCGCTGTTTTCCGGGTTACGGAAAAAAGAGCGGATGCCTCAGGAGCCCAGGGAAATCGCAAGCGAGAGCCAAAAACCGAAATTGGTATGGATTTTTTCCTTTGCGGGAATTCCGCGCAATTTATTAGAAGCTATTCTGGCGTATGATTCTTAAGAGGTTTTACCTGAAAAACTTCAGGAATTACGAGGAATGCTCAATAGTTCCTGCGGAGGAATTAAATCTTATAGTCGGACCGAACGGCTGGGGAAAGAGCAACCTTCTTGAGGGGATATTTCTTATCTCAGTTGGACGAGACCCATGGGGAGCCGAACTCAAAGAACTTGTCCGTTTTGGCGAGTCAGATGCACTGGTTAGGGGAGAGTGGGAAAAGAGGAACATGGTTGAGCTCAGAATCAACAAAAGCGGCAGCAAGGAGATAATTCTCAACGAGAAACGACTTCGCCGCCTTTCAACCCTTGTGGGACTTTTCCCGAGCTCAATCGCGGGACCACAAGAGGTGGAGCTCGTGGTGGGCTCGCCTAAAGTCAGGCGGCGCTTGCTTGATCTTCACCTTTCCCAGATTTCCCGCGAATATCTTGAAAGCCTTACTCGATACCAGAAGTATCTAAAAGGACGAAACCAGCTATTGAAAGGTATTCGTGAGGGTACTAAACCCATTGGAGGCGAACTCTATATTGAAACCTGGGACGAAAAGCTTGTGGAAGAGGGAGCAAAGATTTTGACACTAAGGCGAAAATTTTTGGAGGCACTCACACCTGTGGCTTCTCAAATTTACCGGGAATTGTCAGGTGAACCGCTTACACTTACGCTTCAATACGAGGCGACAGTAAAGGATGGCGATACGAATGAGATTGCGAAAACATTTTTGAGGTTGCTCAAAAAGAATCGCGAAAGGGAGGTTGAACTTGGTGAGACAATAGTGGGACCTCATCGGGATGATTTTCAGGTTTTTCTTGGGGAGCGGGCGCTAAGGGTTTACGGGAGCTGGGGCGAATGCAGAAGCGCAAGCCTTGCAATTATACTTGGGATTTCACACCTGCTCGCAGAAAAATATGAGACCAGCCCCGTGATTATACTTGACGATTGCTTCGCAAATCTTGATAATACAAGGATGAAAAATCTCCTTCAACTTATACGAGGATTCGGGCAGGTCTTTGCCTCAACACCAACATACACAACCTCGCTTCTTGAGGCTTCAGGCAAGATCTTCAGGCTCGCTGGACCTGGGAGGATAGAGGAGGAAAAATGAAAAGGCGAGAAAATCTTCCGGAACCACTCGCGATTGGTGATATACTTGATGAGACCTTATCCAAACTCGGGTTGAAACGGGAGCTTGAATCGGGGCTTGCGCTTGAGGCCTGGAATAAGGTTGTCAGTGAGGAAATCGCAAAAATAACAAAGCCAATCAAAGTGGAGGATGATATTCTTTTTGTTAAGGTTTCTTCCGCAGGATGGCGAAACAAATTATCTTTTGAGCGAGAAAATTTCAGAAGGAAAATAAACGAGTTTCTCGGGAAAGAAACTGTAAAGGAAATAAGGCTTATATAAGATAAGGGGTAAAGATGGAAGAAGAAACAGGGATGAACAATAACCACGCCGAGAACGATTACACAGCGAAAGATATAAAGGTTTTAAAAGGGCTTTCCGGGGTTCGTAAAAGGCCTGCGATGTATATTGGCTCAACCGGCGCCGAGGGACTTCATCACCTTGTCTTTGAGGTTGTTGACAATTCCATTGACGAGGCTATGATGGGTTTCTGTGATAAAATTGACATTGTAATCTACCCCGATAATTTCGTGACCATCGTAGACAACGGGCGCGGGATTCCGGTTGATTATCATCCTGAGGAGGGGCGCTCTGCTGCGGAGGTGGTTCTCACAACGCTTCACTCAGGCGGTAAATTTGATAAAAAGAGTTACAGGATTTCCGGCGGACTTCACGGTGTTGGGCTTTCGGTTGTAAACGCCCTATCGGTCCAGCTCACGCTTGAGGTATGGCGGGATGGGAAGGTCTACCAGCAGAAATACTCGCGTGGCGAACCAATCACCCCGCTTGAGGAAATTGGCAAAACAACAAAGCGCGGAACAAAGATAACATTTAAACCTGACCCGGAAATATTTGAGAGCATCGAATTCAATTACGATTATCTTGCCAAACGGCTTCGGGAACTGGCTTTCCTGAACCCGGGATTGAGAATAAGTATAAGGGATGAACGGTCAGGGAAGAAGGCGGAATTCCTTTATGAGGGCGGGATAGTCTCGTTTGTTGAATACCTCAATAAGGATAAAGAAGTGCTTAACCCGACGCCCATATATTTTAAGGGGGAAAAGGACGGGACTTATGTAGAGATAGCGATGCAGTATAATACTGAATATCAGGAAACAATCTTTTCGTTTGCAAACAATATAAACACCACTGAGGGCGGAACACATCTTGTCGGTTTCAAGTCGGCGCTGACGAGGACATTTAATTCTTACGCAGTTGCACACAAGATTATAAAGGAGAACGAGAAGGACACAATCACTGGTTCGGATGTTCGAGAGGGGCTTGTTGCGGTTATATCGGTAAAACTTCCTGAACCACAATTTGAGGGGCAAACGAAAACGAAGCTCGGGAACTCAGAGGTCAAGGGACTTGTTGAGTCAATAGTAAACGAAAAGCTTCGCGAGTACCTTGAGGAACATCCCGATGAGGCAAAAGTCCTTCTTGATAAAGTGCTTCGTGCTGCCCGAGCAAGGGAAGCCGCACGGCATGCCCGGGAGCTCGCAAGAAGAAAAGGATTCCTTGAATCCTCATCGCTTCCGGGCAAATTAGCCGACTGCCAGGAAAAGGATCCTGCAAAATCTGAACTCTTCATTGTGGAGGGCGAATCCGCAGGGGGCAGTGCTAAACAGGGTCGGGACAGACGCTTCCAGGCTATACTCCCGCTGAGAGGAAAGATATTGAATGTCGAGAAAGCAAGGTATGATAAGATGCTCTCAAACGAGGAGATTCAGGTTCTTGTTGCCGCGCTCGGGTGCGGGATTGGCGAGGATGAGTTTGATATATCACGCTTACGCTATCACAAGATAATTATTATGACCGACGCCGATGTTGATGGAAGTCATATACAGACGCTACTTTTGACATTCTTTTACCGTCAGATGCGCCCGATTGTTGAACATGGCTACCTTTATATAGCCCAACCACCTTTGTACAAGGTGAAAGCCGGAAAACTTGAGCGCTACATAAAGGATGATGCAGAACTGGAATCGTTCCTTCTTGAGGCTGGAAGCAAGGATTTGACGGTTTTTGTTGATGGGCGCGCGTTAGAGGAAAAAGAAGCTATGGCATTTCTCAAAATAATAATAGAACTTCGCCAGAACATAGAAAGGCTTGTTAAATGGAATCTGAATCGCGCACTGCTTACTGCCCTTGTGTTGAGCCCCAAACTTTCTCACGATGTGCTAAAAAGCGAATCAAAACTTCGCGAACTTGTTGAGGATATGAAGGCAAAAGTTAGTGATATGAAGATTGAGTACGAGATAGTGGATGATGACGAGCATGGGGTAAAAGAGGCAAAACTCAAATACGAGCGCGCAGGTGAAACCGGTATATTTCCGATAAACTTCGAACTTCTGACAAGCCCGGAATTTGAGATGCTTCAGAGTCGGGTAAGGATGATTCGCTCTTACGGTCTGTTCAATTATACTGCGGGTGATGAGAAATTTGATAATCCGATAGCGCTTCTTGAATACATATTGAGGCGCGGGCAAAAGGGGATAACCCTTCAACGCTACAAAGGGCTTGGCGAAATGAACCCCGAACAGCTCTGGGAGACGACGATGAATCCGGCGACTCGGCGCTTAGTTCAGGTGAGGCTTGAGGATGCAGTGGAGGCTGACAGGATGTTTACAATCCTTATGGGCGAGAATGTTGAGCCTCGCCGTGCTTTCATCGAGGCGAACGCCCTTGAGGTCAGAAATCTTGATATATAATAAGGACAGTAGCTTCGCGGGGCGTGCAAAATTAAGATGAACGAAAGCCGAAAGGAAGAAACGATGAAAAAAATCGGGTTCGTTTTCGGTGTTCATTTGCATCAGCCAGTCGGAAACTTTGAGCACATTTTCAAGCTCGCGACAGAGGACGCATATTTGCCATTTCTTCGCGCTGTGCGAACTTACCCGTTTTTCAAATTTGCGCTTCACATATCGGGTCCGTTATGGGAATACTTTGAAAGAAACTATCGAGAGGTTTTTGACATAATAAATGAGCTTGTTGAGCGGAATCAGGTTGAACTCTGGGGCGGCGGGTTTTATGAGCCGGTTCTGGCGGTTTTGCCCGAAAGGGATGCACTGGGACAGATTGAGATGATGACACAGTTTATAGAAAAGAGATTTGGCGTCCGTGTTTATGGGATATGGCTCACAGAAAGGGTGTGGGAACCTCATCTACCATCGCTTCTCGCAAAATCTGGAATCTCTTACACGGTAGTTGATGATTATCATTTTAAATCTGTCGGAATAATTGGGGATGCGCTATTTGGATATTACACGACCGAGAACGAGGGGGAGCAAATTAAAATTTTCCCCATATCACAGATATTGCGGTATTCCATTCCTTTTGCGAAGCCGTCTGAGCCTGTGGAGTTCTTGCTCGGGAAGGCAACCGAGTGGGGCGAAAGGATAGCTATATATGCGGATGACGGTGAGAAATTTGGTCTTTGGCCCAACACGAAAAAGTGGGTATGGGAGGAGGGCTGGTTTTCCGCTTTTATGAAACTTCTTGACCAGAACCGCGAAACAATTGAGATGCTCCATTTTTCGGAAGCTCTTGAGCGCCACAAGCCGCGAGGCACAATCTATCTTCCCTGCGCCTCATATTTTGAAATGAACGAATGGACTCTTCCCGCAGAACTCTCTCAAAGGTACAGGGAACTTGTTGAGAAGTTTAAAAGCGAGGGAAAGTTTGACGAACTTATGCCGTTTTTGAAAGGCGGTTTCTGGCGAAATTTCCTCGTCAAATATGGTGAATCCAACCGAATGCACAAGATAATGTTGCATTTAAGCGACAGGCTTTTTCACTCTTCAGGGGCATTGGGGAAGAAAAAAGCGGGCGAGATAACTCAGGCGCTTTACCGTGCCCAGTGCAATTGTGCTTACTGGCACGGTGTCTTCGGCGGGTTATATCTTCCGCATCTGCGCGAGGGGGTTTACCAGAACCTTATTGAGTGCGAGCAAAAACTTGATAACGAGTTTCACAAAAAAGAGCAGGACTGGGCTGAGGGGGTTGAACTGGATTTTGATTTCGATAATTCCCCGGAGTTCATCCTTAGAAACAGGAATATATCAATGTATTTCAAGCCATCTTACGGGGGAGCGCTCACCACCCTTTTTTATAAGCCTTTGACCTGGAACCTCCTTGACACACTTACACGAAGGTTTGAGGGTTATCACGCTATTGTCAGGAAATTACAGGGTAATCAGAACGAAAGTCCGGTCAAGACTATCCACGACATCGTGACATCAAAGGAGCGCAATATAGAACAACACCTTCATTATGACTGGTACGAAAGGCTTTCTCTTCTTGACCATTTTCTTGGTGAAAATTCTAATATTGATTCGTTCAAATCGGCGACATACTGGGAGCTTGGGGATTTTGTTAATCAGCCATATATGGGCGAAATTGTGAACGACAAAAGCGGATTGATTCTGACGCTCTCAAGGCAGGGGGCGATTTGGCGAACACAAAAGCCCTCACCGTTGATTGTGAAAAAACAGGTCAGATTGCCAAAGGATGCCGACATCATAACCATTGATTATGAGATTGAGAATAAAGGTGAAGAAAGGACTTTCTGGTTTGGGACTGAGCTAAATCTTGCGCTAATGTCTCGTGATTTTCCCGGGCGGTATTTTCTTGTTCCGGGGCACTCCCCGGAGAGGGTTTCGCCCGGTCAGATTGTGGCTTTTGCAAATGCAGGTGAGATTTTGCTTATTGATGAATCCCGTTCGTTCAGGCTGGCAATCGAAAGCGATAACGAGATGGATATCTGGATATTCCCTGTTGAAACAATCTCCTTGTCTGAGTCAGGCTTTGAGCGTGTGTATCAGGAGACATCCGTTCTTTTTTCGTTCAGGTTTGCTCTTCAGGCGGGGGGTGTGTTCAGAAATAGGTTCAAGTGGGTCTTTTCGGTCGATTGATACTTATTGAGTAATTTCGGTAACTTTCATTGTCATAATGCCGCTAAATCCAGCCTGCCAATCATTGGCGCTGTAGTTAAAATAGCAAGTTCCACTTCCGCCTGTTTCCCTGCGATATTTAAATCCATAGGTATAAGTTGTTCCGGCTGTTAGTCCAGTATCAACACCCATAAGGTAAACTGTTTGCATATCATTTGAATCGTAGCCGTTACTTGGACGGTCTACATAAGTAGTTCTTTGTCTGCTGCTACCATAAGCAGGTCCTACACCAATTGGGACTTCCGAGGCATCGCCAATATTCCTTATCAACTGAAAGTGAAAGATAGTGTTTGAAGCCATAGCCGCATTAATGGAAAAGTAATATTCTACAATGATTTTACTGTTGTTGAACTTCGGCGTTATACTGATTCGGTAATCCGTATTAGCCTCTGTAAATGTGGTAGTGTTTAAAGAAGACCTGACATCCGATGTTCTCACGACAACCTGTGCGACAGTGCCTGGGGCATAAAAATTACCGTTAACTTTCAAATTCCCATTAACCTCAAGCTTTGCTGTTGGACTTGTGGTGCCTATACCGACATTTGTCCCGTTATCGTAAATTATGCTTGACCCAAGTTCGCTTGTTCCTGTCCATTTCGGGATATACCCAGTTGTCCCGCTACCACCTACCCCCGCAGACCCATTTGATGCCGCAAGAATCCGCCCATCCTCATCAACTGTGATATTTGCCGTCGTGTAGCTTCCGGGCGTAACCCCTGTAGAAGCCAATTCCCTTGTACCAATTCCTTCCTCCTTCACACGAAGAATATCGGCGAAAATCTCCAAAGTAGAATTGTCAACGTTTACAGAAAATGAGTCGCCTGCGAAGGATAAACCAGCACCTGCGCCCCGCTCACGGTGAATCATCGCAAGCCAATCAGGGTTCTCAGTCCGAGAATCAACATAAGCCTTGGTTGCTACGTCCTGCGCATTTACAGGGTCAGCAAGGTTCTCAATTCGCTGTCCGCCGGCATCACGCCCAGCAACCAGAACCTGATTGAGATTCGGTATAAATGGCGATGAAAGGACAATGTTAATCGTTCCGCCATCATCCTCAAGCGTTGCGCCTCTTCCAGCCCTGAAAACAAAATCGCCTCGTCTGGTTGTGCTGTTAGCCTCGGAATATACTGGGTTATAGCCACGCTCGGCAATTCCCGCATGTAAGCTATATGGCGCCGATACCAATTTCTCACGAGGCGTAAGTGGTTCACCCTCAATTACAACCTCAAGCCAGTATTGTTGAGAAAAATCAACCGAGTCCGGGAAATCCGTGAGCTCAACCGAAAATAACCCTTGATGCACCACTACATTCGGGATTGTCTCTTCCCAAAGCGCGCTCCCGCCTGTCTCGCTCGTGTATAGACGAAATGTCAGCGCAAGCGTGTCATTAATCCCAACCCCAGAGGAATCAACAAGTTTCCCCTGATAGTTGAAACTCCGTGGCACCGCAAAGAGAAATAAAAGCGCAACAATAATCCCCACGCTCACCAACAAATTCTTCGTTCTCATTTACACCTCCTTTTTTATTAATGGTACAACAAAAAGGCTTATCTCAAGCTTCTTTGGAACCAACCCCCATTTCTCCCCAAAAGCCTACTCGCTTTCCGGTTTACCGAGATTTTTTCCCAGGCCCTTTTAATCCGGGAATGCGCGCAAATTCAGATGAAAGCATTCGGTTGTTCCGGTACAATCCCGACGAACATTGAACTCCCATATAAGAGTATCTGTCTCACCGGGCAAGTAATTGTAAAGAACAAAAGGATTGCGCCCCGAAAACAACGAAAAGCATCGCCCATCAAAAGAGATTGAAACCAAAACACTATCAGCCCTAACAGTGCCCGTGTTAGAAACAATTGCCCGAACGCTCATAGGGTTTGGCGCAAATGCCCCGTTAGGAAGGCACACGAGCGAATCCTTTTCAATATGCATTGTGACCTGCGGCGGAATGGACCGAATAATAAACTGGCAAGTATCATAGCCCCAGTTACAAAAACTATCCCGTGAAGCCACAACAAACGTGCAAGCCGAACAGTTTATAAAGGGCGGTGTCCAGACAAAGAATGTGTCGCCCGTTATGTAATGCTGTCGTATCCCGCAACCCGTAAAATCAAGCCAGCCCAAATTATTGGCGAAAAACAGGTCATCCACAGACCACCGGAATGTGTACGGTTCATTTCCGACAACAAGGGTCGGGCAAGCAATAGCTACCGAGGGATTCCGTGTATCAAGTGGGGCACGGGCAATTGTTGTTTCTCTTGTAGTGTAACGGAACTCAATCCAGTGAAGAATAGGGCTTTCACCCGAAGGATTCCGGGTTAAGCCGACCCTGTAACGAATACCATCACACAAATATGGTAGCGGCAAGGATGTAATGTTTATCCAGCCTGTCCAGCTTTCGCCAGCCCCACAAAGTGTGTCAACGGAAATCTCAATGGTCACAGTTGAACCAGAGGGGACGGTCGCTGAATAATCCGCGCTGGAAATAGTTGCGCAAGAACCCAAAGCCTCTCGCGCGCTTGTATAAACGCCAGAGCCAATCCCGCCGTGGTAGGAGTAGTAAATGCAGTTTATCATCGCTTTAGCCTCCCACTCAAGCGGGACTGCCTCGGTGTGCCCGTAGTTGAAGAAACTCGCAAACGAATTATATGCGGGATTGTGATATGCGTGCCAGTAGAGGAGATTGTCAAGTGGTCCACCCGGGGTTGTGTTACCGATATACAAAATCCACCCACTATTCACAATCTGTCGTAGCCAGTGACAGTTAAGCACGGAAAACGATGCCGGTATTTCAAAGGGTGCGTGAAGAACAGGAACGGATGGCGGGTCGTATACTCTGTTAACTGTGGTGTAATTTCGCCAGCCCGAATTATCCGCACAAGAAATCCCTGTGACATCGGTAAGTGAGCAGAAATTCACATGATGCAAGCAATCTGGCCAGTTTGTGGCGGTATCGTGCGTAAGGATAATCCCCTTTCCCGAACGGACAAAGGAAAGAACAGCATCCCTGGATGTTGGTGTGAGGTCATATCTTGCGTAGCAATCCGCAACGCCAAAAATAATAACATCAAAAAAATCAAACCTCCGTGTATCTGGTGGTGAGATTGTGCCCGATGGGTCAATATACTGGACTGTCAACAAGCTCGTTGTTGAGCTCGCCTGAGCATTAAAAGAGGTTATTGTCTGAAGATATATCTTTATGTTAAGTGGCGGGGTGCCGCTTCTCATATAATTGTAAATGGGCGTAGACATACAATTCGTACAATGCCCATCGGGGTATACCTGGAGCACATAGATTGTATCCCTGCTCGGTGGAAGCCATAATGCGCCGTTATCAGTTCCATCGGGGTCAGGTGAGACTATTCTTACATGGCTTGTATCACCAGCCGAGAAATCCTCACGGGTAGAGTTCCTGAATTTATGAGGAATTGTTGCGGTGACCCCAACGGCAAAATTTCTGGTTTCAAAGTTCGGGAAATCGTTGCTCGCGAGCCATTCAAAGCAATGTATCCCTGTTGGGGTATTTGGTCCAAAATCTCCCTCAGCATTTCGTAATGTTCGCATTGGTACGCCCCAGGTAATTCCATTGTCCGAGCTCAAAATGACGCCAACATCAGCAGGGCAACCCGAGAGCGAATAGCAAATATTGACCCAGTTTGAGTCGTTGCAGGCTGTTTCCTCCGAAAACCAGACAGAATCAATTGTTGGGTCTAATGGGACAAGATATATTTTAACTGCGCGGTAATCCGTGTTGTCGCCCCAGTAGTCGTCCTCGTGGGCAATCGTCAGGGTATGCGAGCCTGGACCATTCGGAATATTGAATGTGTAGTATTCGCAGGCGCAGGGGTCCCCGGTATAAGTTCCACCGCAGCCGAGCCCATCAATGTAGTAAGAATCGCCCCCGCCATGATTCCCCCAGTATGTCACCTGGGCAATAAGTTTTGTCCCGCATTCAGTTATAAAAGGGTAATTGTGATAACTCGCATCAAATGGTCCAGTGACGAGGCTATCAAGGAATGTAGCGCGCGAAAGTTCGCTTGAGATCGGGGTATCGTTGAAAAAAAGGAAGAGAGTGTCAATGCCCGTGTGTTCTGTGCCGTAGAGCGTGCCATAGGGGTATGTAATGCGAATTCTCAGGGTTCTTCCTGCAGGCGGTGTTCGCACGAGATTTGAGGTAAGGCTCATTTCGTATTCGGGGTTATATAAACCATCTGTTGGGTTGCTGTGGTAGAACCTGCTTCCCCACGGCACTGTTCCAGTGGTGAAGAATTCGTTATACGCGATGCAATTGCCGGTTATGCTATCCGAGACCCTTATGGTAAACATACCATCTGCCGATGTATCGGAATTTGAGATTCGCACCACAAGCTTACCATCGGAAATTGGGCGGTAGTAGATTGTTGTATCCTTTGTTGCGGAAGCAATTGTTGGCACAACCGCAATAAGGTCTGTTCTTGCGTAGGACGGAATTATCAATAGCAAAACAAAGTTAAGCACTAATAATTTGATCTTGCGCATCTTCCTCCTTTTGAAAAGTTATCGCTTATCCTCTTGGGTAACTGCTTTTGGCTTTTAGATGCCCGATTTTTTATGGATGGGGGTTCCCTTTTTACTGGATTATCTGCTAATGAGGATTCTGTCCGGGGCAATAGCAGTGCCGACACGCTTTGTGTATGTGCCAGAGCTTGTCCCTATTCCGCCTGGCTCGTCCTGCAAATAATAGTCCGCACCAGGGGTCAACCCACTAAATCCTGAGGCAACACCAGAGATCCTCACAGGGACAGCGCCACGAGGGGCACAGCTTCCCATCGCAAAGCCAAGAAAATGGCTTGATGCATATTCGCTTGTCCCTGACGCCCTCCGAAGACCAGAACTGCCCCCTGACTCCTCACTCCCAAAGGAATACCCGGGCGTCGCAGACAAATACCGTCGCCTCTCGTAATGACAGACTATCTCGGAATCCGGAAGGGCACGATTGTAAATCCGGATCTCGTCAAATGAGCCCGAAAAATTCTTTCCAAGTGTGAGCGGATGCGTATTAAGGTTTATTGAGGTTGCAAGCGGGACTGAGTCAACCTTTGCGCCGTTGAGATAGAGCCTCATCTTTGTGCCATCGTATGTTAGGGCGCAGTGGTTCCAACTGGAACTTGAAAAGCCAGACCTCCTTACAACCTTGCCGTTTATATATCCAGCAAGGGTATCGCCAGCGAACGGACCAAGCCCATAAGCGCCCCCCTTGGCGAATGGCGCAAGATTTGTCCAGTTTACGCCCCAGCTCTTGAGGCAAGGCGATAATGTTGAATCCGCATTGGCATAGAATGTTGCCTTTAGTTTAATTGAGCTTGCAGAGATGCCCGATAAATCTGCGCCGTTCCAGGTGGAATCAACAAGTGTTGCGCCGGTTGTGCCGTCAAGGATTGAGTATTTGATATGAGTTCCAGATGGGATGGAGTCGTTAGCGGAGAATGTTTGCCAGGCAGACCAGCTTGTGCTTGAGATTGGGTTTGAGATTATATATCCGCTTGAGCGCTGGCGGGATTGTTCTGCGCCGACCGTGGCTATGGGCTCAGGGGAGGAATACTTTCTTAAAAGTATATTATAATATTGTGCTGTCTTCCCGGCGTATGTTTGATAACGTGTATTCATGACAACTACCTTAGCAATTGGTCCCACAGCCACATCGGCGACAGTCGCCTTAAGAGTCCCATCTATCCATAGTCGATAATTTGTTCCATCATAAATAACCTTAAACAAGCTACGCCCACTTCCGGGTAAGCTATTTTCTCCCCCTCCAGCACTTTGTGTTGGTGTGGTTATATACCATGCAGGGTCACTTCCTGCCCAGAAGTCCCCTGGGCCTGTCAGAAATTTATATTGACCACTTGAATTCTCAAATCCAACCCCAATCTGTGCAAGGTCTGATGTAGTTCCTATCCAGCCTATATCAGCTTCTAACACGAACGCCTGTACATCCAGACTTTTACTTTTGCTTGCCTGTTGGGTTGAATAAATTTGTCCCCAGGTATTTTGTTTAGCGATCAGCTGAAGACACCCACCCGTCTCCTGGTAGGATTCTATCGCAGTTCCAATAGTCCAATCAACTACTCCGTCTTCAAAATCATCAAAAAAATCAAAAGTATTTGTGCTGCTACTTGCCGAACTAGCCCCCGAATTCCCGTAATACATATATATCGTTGATGAACCATTCGGTACAGAATTAACCTTCACCCACACTTTTGTTGACGATGAGTTTACCCCGCTCTCAATCCAGTATGATAATACAGTAATTCCATCGGAACCAGTGAATCGCAAATCACCACAATCACTTCTCATTTTCCCCGCTGATATTAGAGAGGCAGAATCAAATGTCACAAGCACCTGGTAATCACTCAAGGCAGACCCTCCGTTACTTATTGTTATTGGGCAACGGTATGACCAGGAACTATTATACCAACTACTCTCACCCATAATTTTCACAAGGCCACCTGTAAATGTTACCTGGCTTTGCGCTGAGATATTTGATGTATTATCAAGTTCATCGGCAAAGGCAGAATGCAATGCAACACTGCCACTACCCTTAAACCACCCCTCTACTGTCACCGTGGACGCAAGATTCAGCGTTGAGGAATGCGGAACAGTTACATACTCATCAGCCGCATCCACAGTCAAATACGAACCAGTTGAAAAATTCACATCCGCCCGACTGTCCCACTGCCCACCATCAACACTCCCCCAGCTCGCGGTAAGCGGAACCGTGCCGTGATTCAGATTCCCGCTTGCATCCTGAACATTCCCTCCGCTACCCTCGTCAAGATGATACAGCGCAACCTGCGAGGCATCAAGCCCATAATCCTTCGTGAATGTGTTGTCAAAATCCGAACCACTGCTTGCGCTCGGATTCCCATAATAAAGGTATATCATCTTCGTCCCCATCGCAGGAATGTTCGGCACCCTCACCCAGAATACTGCGCTGTCAAGGTCCACAAACGCCTCCTTCCAGAATTTCAATAGCGAAGCCCCATCGGTATCAGTAAAGCGAACATCGTTCCCGACAACGCTCTGCCGATGCGCCCAGAACGATGAGTTACTGCTTGTAATCTTTATCCGTATCTGATAATTTGTCGCTGATGTTGGTGTGCCATTTGCAATGGTAATTGGCTGTCTGTAGGACCAGCCACTGAGAGTGCCCGGCAGATAAACCGCATCCCCAAACGATATCTCCTCCCCACAGGTGTAACTGATTGTTATGCCACCATAACTTTGAACAGTATCCATAGTTGCAATTGGCAGATTATCTGCAAGTGAGGATCTAATAGCATAAGGCACAGCAACAAACCTTTCACGAGGTGAAAATGTTTCGGTTTCAATCTGGACCTCAAGCCAGTACTGACGAGCAAAAGATAGCGTATCAAACGGGACAAGTTCGCCGAGAAGCACTGAAAATAGCCCCTGCGTTACAACCACATTATGATGGGTTTCCTCCCATAGAAGCGTTCCCTCGTCAGCACTGTTAAATAACCTGAAAGTCATATCGACCGTATCGGTTATGCCAACCCCACCCGTATCAATGAGTTTTCCCTGATAATTGATTATATGAGGGATTGCGAAGACCAAAAGAAAAAATGAGAACAAAATTGAACATATTCTCATAAAGCCCCCACTTTTATTTAATAATAATTGGAAATGGGTTAAAAGTCAAGTTTTTATTTTACTCCAAAACTGGCAAAGGAATTTGTCACAGGATTTAAAAGGATACGAACAAGGTAGCCTGTAAATCCGCCTGTAATAATGGAAGCGATGCAAAAATAAGGGGTGAGATAAAGGATGCCATAATTGTGAACTACTATAATTGAGGCGAGCAATAGCTGGGTAAGGTTATGGAAAAATGCACCAAGGATACTTACTCCAAAAGGGGTTACAAAATTTTTGCCCATAAATTTACAGCACCACATCCCGATAATACTTGTTATTGAGCCACCAAGGGATAAAAGGAAAATCGGGGAGAGAAATTTTCCCGCAACGAGCGAACCAATAACCACACGCATAACCCCAACTGTCAGAGCATCTGTAAGCCCAAGTGTGTATATTGCGAGAAGATTTACAATATTCCCCAAGCCTATTTTCAGGAAGGGCAAAGGACGAGGTAGAAACTCCTCAAAGAGGAAAAGGACAACGCCAATAGAAACAAAGGCAGCGAGCAGAGAAATCTTTCTAATATGTAATGCTTTCGATATCATTATGACCGACAATGACAACAAGAACCCTGTTCGGAACGCAGGCAATTACAGAACCGGCTCGGTGTTGCTTTCCCATCTTGACACAGAGCTTATCGCGACAGGGGCTCGAAAGAACCCGTACAGAACCACCGCGTAACTCAACAGTAGTAACACCGAGCGGACCCTGAACATATATTATTGTGTCGCAATCAAGCGCGGTAGAAACGACAAGTTTGCCCGAGGAGTAAATCCTGCAGGTGTTAATCCTGTTTTTTCTATCTCTTATCGCGAACACGCTTCCGACGCCGAAAAGCAAAACAAAAGCGATAATAAAAATGTCTCCCGATTTAATCCTGCACCCCGACAATATCAACCTTCCTTGAGCATCTTGAGCATTTGCCATTTTCAATCCCCTTTATAACAGTATGGTAGAAATGGCGTTCAACCAATAACTCTCCGCAGGCTGGGCAGTATGTATTGCTTGTGCCGGGAATGTCAATATTGCCAACATATACATAGTGAAGCTTTTTCTTCCCGATCTGGTAAGCAAGTTTGAGAGTTGAGGCAGGGGTTGCGGGAATATCAAGTTTATACGATGGATAGTACCGTGAGAAGTGCAGAGGGACATTTTCACCAAGGCTTGCAACAAAATCAGTAAGCTGTTCAAGCTCGGCTTCTGTATCGTTGAGGGTCGGGATAATCAGGTTTGTGAGTTCAACAAGACAGTGCTTTGCGGAGATTTTTATTGCCTCAAGGACAGGCTCGAGCTTTCCCTTACAAATCCGCCTGTAAAACTCTGGCCTGATTGATTTCAAATCAATATTCATTGCGTCAATGTAAAGCAGAAGGTGCTCAAGCGGTTCAGGATTGAGATATCCATTTGTAACGAGAACTATTTTCAGATTTTCCTCCTTTGCTAACTTACCCACATCAAGAATATACTCATACCCCATAAGGGGTTCGGTGTAAGTGAAGCAAATTCCAAGCGAATCATATTTCTTTGCAATTTGAACGAGATTCTCCGGCTCGACAAAGGTTGTTCGCTCCTCCACCTGCGATATAGCCCAATTCTGGCAGAAAATACAACCGAGATTGCACCCATTGAACGCTACCGAAAGGATCTGACTTGCAGGATAGAAATGGAAAAGGGGTTTCTTTTCTATCGGGTCCATTGCGATGCTCACGAGGTTGCCGTAGCTTTCAGCAATAAGTGTTCCAGCAATATTTTTTCGCAATTTGCACACCCCGCGCTTTTTATCCTCAAGCACACATCTTATTGGACAAAGCAAACATCTAATCTTATTGTTAGGAAGTTTTTCGTAGTACATCGCTTCTTTTGTCATCTTCTCACCGCCTTAAATTTACCTGCGAATAAAATCTTCGGCATTAGTTTTCGTGTTCCTTTTGATCCATTCGGCAGCATCAAGTATGTCCTTAGCGATATAATCGGGCTTTACTTTAGTTTGAGCAAGGGTTTCGTGTCCGTAGCCGGTAAGTACAAGGATTCCCCTGGCACCGACATTTTTTGCAAGTTCAATATCCGCTTCCTTATCGCCAACAACAAAAGAGCCGCGCAGGTCTATGTTTAATTCTTCTCTTGCCCTGAAAAGGAGCCCGGGCGCGGGTTTCCTGCAATTGCAAGGAATGGCATATTCCTCAACAATGCCGCCCTCGTAATGTGGGCAATAATAGATAGCGTCAATTCTGGCGCCCGATTTTTCCGCAAGTTCAATCACCCTTTGATTAACCCGCTCAACATCCTGAATAGTGAAAAACCCCCTTGCGACCCCTGATTGGTTTGAAACTACCACGACAATATAGCCAAGCCCGTTCAAAATCCGTAGCGCCTCAATTGCATCAGGGATAAACTCAACTCCCTCGGGGTCCCCAAGATAACCCTTGTCAACAATCAGTGTTCCATCCCTGTCAATGAAAACTGCGGGATTGATTTTTGATGGCAAGTTCCAACCCTTTCTCAATAACCTCGTCAACTGTTATTGAGTTCATACACAAAAGACCCTTTTTGCAGCGCTTCTCGCCGTGAAGAGTGCAGGGACTGCATTCAAGCGCTTTGTATACTATTTTCACATTATCACCTTCGGGCGCAAATCCGAGTGCCGGGTGTGTCGGACCGAATATAGCCACAAGCGGAACATTAAAGGCATTGGCAATATGAACGCCGACAGAGTCGTTCCCGAAAAAAAGATTGCACCTTGAAATATACCCCATCAGTTCTCTCCAGCCATTTGGGGAAATGTACCTTATATTCCGCGTGCTTTCGCCCTTATCAAAAAATATAACAAACCAGTTCAAAGAGGCAAAAGCTTTCGCAAGTTCAGCATATTTATCATATCCCCATTCCTTGGTTTTCCAGTGGGCAAACGGGTGAATGCCAACAACCGGACGGTCAGGGGGAACAAGCCTTCTGTACAATGATTCTTCTTCGGGTGTGAGGTAAAGTTTAGGAGGGATATCAGTAAAGTTAATCCCGATTTTCCGCAGACTTTCAAGGTGGAGGCGCGGGACACGCATCACAACATTAGGTGCCTTCTTGAGCCGCACAAACGCCAATCGTTCAATTGTCCTTTTTTCGGTAACAATATGCACGGGTTCACTAAGCATTATGCGAAGCAGGAATGTTTTTGGATTCTTGTGGAGATCCACAAGCAAATCGTAGTTGCGGTGCCTTAATTCGCTCACAAACCTTACGAAGCGATAAGGTGAGTTTTCACTTTTCTGAAGTTTTATAATATTATTTATTTGAGGATTTGCCGCAAGTAGCGGTGCGAATTCCTCCTTAATGAGAAAATCTATTTCTGCGCGCGGGTAAGTTTTTCGTAGCGCCTCAACAACGGGCGTTGTCAAAATTATATCGCCAGCTGAACTTAATCTTATAACGAGTATTTTATTGAATTGTTTTATAGACACCTTATTAGCTAAGAGCGCAACTCAAGGCAAACCCTTTTAAGAGCCTGGCGGGGGAAAGCTTACAATGGTGGGTGAATTTCCTGGGGCGGAATGTATTTCCCCTTCTTTATTTGTGAGAGCCCCGGGAAATAAAGCCTGCATGCCTGCAAAAGCCTTTCCCACAAGCGTGCCCATACATCCGGCTCCTCATTTTCTGCGTGAAGCAAGAACTCAAGGTACTGGATATTCTTAGAATATTCAGCCTCAAATTCCTTTTTCCCTTTTGTTGAGCTGCGCGCTGCGGAACTTATGAGGTGATATAGTATTTTAATCGCCTCCTCGGACTCTCTGTCACTGCAGCCTCGCTCCGCAAAAAGGCTTTTCATCATCTCCCACCCAAGTTCCATTTTCCCCAACCTTGAAAGGCTTTCAAACTCCTCCTGTAGCTTTCTATCTTTTAAACACGAGCAAAGAGCCTCAACCTCACTTTCGTCAAGAGAGAAAACACAGAATCTTTTATCTTCCGGCACAGGCTTATTAAAGCTCGCAAAAAGTTTTTTCGTTTCAATAGGTTTTTCAAAGGAGTTTTTGGGGAAGAGTTCAAGCGTCCATCCGTCAGGCGTAATATATGGTTCAGTCATAATTATTCCTGAACAAAATAGAATCTGTTCGTCCACGCGGTATCCAAAAAATGGGTCATAAATCCCAATCTTCCCCGCAAGCTCTGCGCCCCAATCCTCATCCCAGGAAGGTTTAATCTTAAAATACTTGTCCTTCTCCAACCCGCGCCAGAATTGCTTGTCCCCAATAAACATCCACAATTTTTTCATAGGCTACCTCCCCCAATTTTTTAGCCTCTCCTTTGCAAGCCTTGCCTCATTTGAGTTGGGATAATCTTTGATTAGCCTGTTCAAAAGGCTCTTTGCGGAAGTGTTTTTGCCCAGCTCCCTGTAAGAAAGGGCTGCTTTATATAGGGCTGGCGGAACAAGGGGACTTGAATTGAATGAACGAGGAATTTGAAGATACGACTCAAGAGCATTTTTGTATTCGCCAAGCGTGAAGTAGCATTCGCCGAGTTGATAATACGCATCGTCAATATAAGCGCTTTCCTGATAACGGTCGATGAAATCCTTGTATTTCGCAATTGCAATTTGATAGTTTCCTCGGGTTTGTTCAAGGTAAGCCTGACGGTATACGGTTTCGGACAAATCACGGTTTTGGGCAAGGGTATCAAGGGTGTCAGCGGGCGTTGCTATTTTACGGCTCAATTCCTCGCTGACGCTCTCAATTTTCCTGGTGAGTTGTTCGGCACGGTATCCGCTTTCCTGAAGCGCATTTCTAACGAGTGTTATCTCATCCTGAACCATTTTCATATTGTAATCCATATTCGCGGAAATGGTGTGGGCAAGTTTCAGTTGCTCGTTCTGAAGGCTGTCGAGTCGCGTCAACCTTTTCTGGATATCGGCGTTGGACTGTTCGAGATAGTCAAGTTGAAGTTTGAAGCGTTTGATTTCGCCCCTTGTCGCGCAGGAAAAGAAAAGGAAGAGGAGCAATAAGGCTGTTATTCCAAACCCATTTTTCATTTTTCTATTATTACGAAATCAGCCCGACGATTGAGCGCCCAGGCCTCCTCGTTATGGCGCGGGTCAAGCGGTCGCTCCTCACCATAACTTATAATGTCAATGCGATTGGGGCTAATGCCATAACTTACAAGGAAATCCCGTGCTGCTTTTGCTCGCTTCTCGCCAAGTGCCATATTATACTCATTTGTCCCGCGCTCATCGCAGTGCCCCTCAATGAGAATCCTGACATTGGGATACGCTTTTAGGACATCACCATTCTTTATTAATATCTCCCTGTCTCCAGGGCGAATGTCGTATTTATCAAAGTCAAAATGGATTCGCTCAAGCTTCAACTCAACCTTTGGTGCTTCTTCTTTAGCCTGAGGTGGTGGCGCAACTTCCTCCTTGGGTTTTACTTCTTCCCTGGGCGGTGGTGGCACAACTGTTTTTGGTTTCTTGTGGCATCCAGCCCATAAACTCGCAAGCACCATCAACACAAGGATTCCCTTGTAGCTCCTCATTTTTCCTCCTTCTTTTACTTTTCAAATTTCCAGTTATACCTTGAACTCCATACCGGGCTAAAATCCTCGCCAGATTGGGATATAAGCGAAATATCTGTTCCGATCCAGCTCATAGTGTAAAGTTTGTAGGAACCATCACGGTTTGATGAAAAGACTATGTGATAGCCATCGGGTGACCAGCTCGGGTTCTGGTTGTTTCCACCTGATGTTAAAACGAGAGCGTTTTCGCCGTCAACGCCGATTGTAACAATATCAAAAACATCATCCAACATAGAGGCATACGCAATTCTATCGCCTCTCGGGCTCCAGTCTGGTTGGTCGTTGTATTTCCCCTGAAATGTTAATCTCCGCACATTAGCACCCGTTGCATCCATAATGTAAATCTGCGGTGAACCTGACCTATCAGAGGTGAATGCTATTTCGTTTCCTGTCGGCGACCAGCAGGGAGAGGTATCTATTCCCCATTCAAAAGTGAGGCGTTCGAGGTGTTGGTTCCCGAGGTCCATAACATAGATCTCGGAATTACCATCCTTTGAAAGGACGAGCGCCAGTTTTTTACCATCAGGCGAAAATGCGCATGGACCATTCATCCCCTCATAGTTTACAAGGAGTTCTGCCTTTTTCTTTTCAAGATCGAGCATATAAAGCCCAAGCCCTTTATCTTTGAAGGAAGAAAAAGCGAGCAGTTTGTTATCGGGCGAAAGCGCGGGGAAAAGGGAGATCGAATTAAAATGAGTTAGACGCTCAACATCCATACCATCGTAGTCGCTAACATACAGCTCTTTTGTCCCGCTCCTTGTAGAGACAAAGAATATCCGCGTTCTGCAAACGCCATCCTCGCCGGTCAAGAGCCTTGTAATATCATCCGCTATTGTATGTGTCAACCTTCGCTCCTCCCCTTTTTTGCACTCGTAGGCTCGCTTAAAAACCCTTTTCCGTAAAACAACGCTCTCAACAAATACCTGGACTTCTAATTTTTCATCCTTTCCCCGTAGAAAACCAAGCACGAGTGCCTGAACGCCTTTTGTGGCCCAGGAGGGATAATCAACCTCGTCCTCACTCAGAGGTCCTACCTGTGGCATTTCTACACTATCTAAAATATCAAAGAACAGGGAAAATTTCAAGTCCTTTTTTAATATACGAGGAATACTTTCTGTTAATGCGGGGTCAACAGAAAATTGGGACTTTTGTTCAAGCGCAAAGTTCAGAACCGCAATTTTTATGCGGTTTCTACCCCTGTCGGTTATCTTAAGGAAAACATCCTGCCCGAACAATAGCGCAGGTATGAGAATTATTGCCAGTCCGAACGAACATCCATATAACGAAGCTTGAGATAATGATTTGGGCATTTTTAATTTTGCCATAGTGTTTGCTTTAAAGTTCATTGTTCTGGCAGATGTTCAAATTCAAAATGAACGCCGAGCATATCCTGTTGAAATTCGTCGGGAAGCGGAGGAAAAGGCTCGGATAATCGCACAGCATTATAAGCTGCCTCATCAAATGCCGGGTTGCCAGAGCGTTTTTCAATTCTTATCTCGCCCAGTTTTCCATCCCGCCTTATTTTGAAATAAATCACTGTTACAAGCGGAACTATAGCCCTCGGCGTGGGATTAAGCCAATTATTTGTGACTTTCGTATATATAAGGCTTATATAAAAAGGCGAATCGAAGTCTGGATTGTCAAGTGTTATTGGCGGACTGACACGCTTTTGCTTACTGGTGCCGGTTTTCTTTTGTCGGGATTCTGAGGCTTTTGTGCCCTCTTTTGTCTTTTCCTTTTTCACCTCTTTTTCCTCTACGCGAGTTTCGGCAGGTTTTGGCGGTTCCTCTACTTTGGTTTCATTAGTTGTCGCAACAGGGGCAGGTTCCGGTTCTGGCGGAAGGGTTATAATCCTGACAAAGTATTTCTGCACGGGCGGTGTCGTATGCTGAAAAAGGGTGCTCGTAATTATAAGAAGGAAAACAAATATATGAAAGCCCGTTGAAAGGAGCAAGGCGTTTCGCATCGAAAATGTCATAGGCTTTAGGGATGTGTCTTTCTTTCGGGGATAACAACAAGACCAAGGGTCTCAATTCCAGCTTCTTTTATATATCCAATGACCTTCATCACTAAGCCATAATTTACATCCTTATCAGCCCGCAAAGAGACCGCGTTTAAGCCTTTTCTCATTTTAAGTTCGCGGAGGGCTTCTGTTAAATTCTCAGGGGCAATAATTTTCTCACCGAGATACACTCTGCCGTCTTTGGTAATGGTTACGGTGTGCGATTCCTCTTGTGTCAGTGCCTTAGCTTTTGTCTCGGGTAGCGCAACATCAATCTGTGAATGAATCATAGGTCCTGCAATCATAAATATGACGAGAAGATTGAGGGCGATGTCCACAAGCGATGTGATGTTCATAAATGAATTTGCTGTATACTCTCGCCTTATCATTTTGAATTCCGCGATAGTAAGGCTATGATATCCGAAGCGAGCGATGTCATCATACCATCAAGTCTTCTCATTTTACCCACAAAATAATTATATCCAACAGCGGCGGGGATAGCAACAGTCAAGCCCGCGATTGTTGTAATGAGGGATTCTGCAAGCCCTGGCGCGAGAACCAGAATCGTTGCCGACCCTTTCATACCGATGTTCCAGAATGCCTCTGTTATCCCCATAACGGTGCCGAGAAGACCAAGAAATGGCGAAACGGTAGAGGTTGTGGCAAGAAAATCTATATACGCGCTCTCCCGGGACATAACATCCGTTATATACCCATCAAGTTTAACCCTGATTGAAGATATTAAAGTGTCATCAATTGATTGTCCCTCCGATGATAAAGCCATCACGAGTTCCTTGCCGGTTTCATCAACAAGCCCGGCAATTGGATTACCTTGCAAGCCGATTCTCAATCGCCTTATGCCATCCGCATCAAGCTTGACAATCGACCGAACATACCGCACTAACTTTTTACCCTCCCGCTCCATTTTCCTGTAAAATCTGTATTTCAAAAATATAATCGCCCAGGAAAAGATTGAGAGTAAAAGAAGGACTATGAGAATCCCCTTACTGAACCAACTGCAGGCACTAACCATATATATAAGGGATTTTGTGAAACCTATCTCGCCCACTTTTGTCCTTCCATTTGTTTTGCAAAAGATACAGGCGAGACCATAAAAAGTCAACCCGAGATTGTTGAAATCCGAAATACGAATAACAAAATTCTGAAAAACCCCCTGATTCTCAGGTGACCTTTAAAACATAGTTTCGCCTATAACCGAAAAGACAACTAATAATAGCCCCAACAAATTGAGTATCAATAAGAAAATTATTGCAAGTTGACCAACTATGAGTAAAAGGATATATTTAGAATATATGAAAGGGAGAGCCAAAAAGGGTTCGCTTTTTGAGGTAAAAAAAGGGGCGAAGACTTTTGAGGAGTTGCCGAGGCTTTCCCCGAACGCGCTGAAAGTTCTTGAGCGGCGGTATTTGAGGAAGGATGCGTCCGGGCGAGTAATTGAAACTCCACAGGATATGTTTGTTCGGGTGGCGACCGAGGTTGCAAAAGCAGATAAGATTTACGATCCACAAGCGGATGTTGATTCGTTAGCGGGGGAGTTTTACAGGGCAATGGTGCGATTTGAATTTTTGCCGAATTCCCCAACCCTTATGAACGCCGGGCGTGAACTTGGGCAACTATCTGCCTGCTTTGTTTTGCCAATTGAGGATAGCCTTGAGTCGATCTTCACCACCCTTAAAAACGCCGCTTTAATCCATCAATCCGGCGGTGGAACGGGGTTCTCGTTTTCTCGACTCCGACCAAAAAACGACCGTGTGAAAACCACTGCGGGTGTCTCAAGTGGTCCTGTTTCCTTTATGCAGGTATACGATGCTGCGACTGAGACAATCAAACAGGGGGGAACAAGACGGGGCGCAAATATTGCAATCCTGCGCGTTGACCATCCCGACATACTTGAATTTATCAACGCCAAATCCACCGAGGGAAGCCTGCCAAATTTCAACATCTCGGTCGCAATCACCGACGACTTTATGGAGCGTGTATTTAATGGGCAGGAATACAATCTAATTAACCCGCGAGATGGTTCAATTGCTTGCAAACTCAACGCGAAAGAGGTATTTGAACTTATCGCGAAAAATGCCTGGGCTACTGGCGAACCCGGCGTAATTTTCCTTGACAGGATCAACAGAGACAACCCCACACCAGAACTTGGCGAGATTGAATCCACAAATCCCTGCGGAGAGCAGCCTCTTCTTCCTTATGAATCCTGCAATCTTGGCTCCATAAACCTTTCAAAGATGTTCACTGGTAACAAATTTGATTTCGCAAAACTTGCGCGGACTGTTGCTCTGGCTGTCCATTTTCTGGACAATGTTATAGATGTTAATCGGTTCCCGCTAAAGGAGATAGAGGAAATCACGAAAGCCAATCGGAAGATAGGGCTTGGCGTTATGGGATTTGCGGATGCGCTTATAAAGCTTGGGATACCATACGATTCTGTTGAGGCGGAAAACTTCGCCGGGCAGGTTATGAGTTTTATTCAGAGCAAAGCTCGGGAAGCCTCAATGGAACTGGCAAAAACCCGCGGGACATTTCCAAATTACGAGAAAAGCATTTACGCCAAGATGAACCCGCCTTTGCCCTTACGAAACGCAACACTTACGACAATCGCACCAACAGGAACGATTTCAATAATTGCCGGTTGCTCTTCGGGAATTGAGCCAATCTTCTCACTTTGCTATGTTAGGGAGGTGCTTGATGGCACAAAACTATTTGAACTTCACCCACTACTTGTTGAAAAAATAAAACAGGAACATTTAAACGAACCTGAGATTCTCAAGCTCGTTATGGAAAAGGGGAATCTGGGTTCGAGCAATGTCCCGGAGAATCTGAAGAGGCTTTTCGTTACAGCACACGAGATAAGCCCCGAATGGCATATAAGGATCCAGGCGGCGTTCCAAAGGTACACGGACAATGCGGTTTCAAAGACTATAAATTTCAGGGCGGACGCGAAATTGGAGGATGTCCGCGAGGCATTTATCCTTGCATACAAAAGCGGTTGTAAGGGGATAACGGTTTACAGGGATAAATGCAGGGAGCTCCAGGTTCTAAATGTTGGGATAAAGAAAGAGGGGCGTCCGCAATTGGTCTACAGGGAACGCCCCCAGGTAACAACAGGAATGACATTCAGGTTGCGTGTTGGTTGCGGGAATCTTTATGTGACAGTGAATGAGGATGAATTCGGTATCTGCGAGGTGTTTGCGCGGCTCGGCAAGACTGGCGGTTGTGCCTCAAGCTACCTCGAGGCTTTGAGCAGATTGAGCTCCGTTGCGCTGCGAAGCGGGGTAAACATTGAGGTCGTTATCCAGCAACTAAAGGGGATTGGCTGTGCTTCGCCATCCTGGGAGGGCGGAAGGCTTATTAGTTCCTGTTCCGATGCTATTGCAAAGGCAATTGAAATGTATCTTGAAAGGCGTAAGGAAAAGGGGGACGAAAAAATTGCTGAAATGGGTGAATCCCGGAACACGGATCTTGCCGGGCAATACGGAAGATGCCCTGACTGTGGGAGCCCACTTGAATTTGTTGAGGGGTGTTTAGTCTGCAGGAACTGTGGGCATTCAAAGTGCAAGTGAGGTAAAATGAAAAATAAAAGTAAAGCATTTTTTATCGGTGGTCTCTCCGTTCTTTTGATTTTCAATTGTGTTAAACCTGTAACCCCAACAAAAATCAGGGTTTTGACCACAATTTATCCGCTTGCTATGATAGCACAGGAGGTCGGCGGTGATAGTATTAGCGTTTCTACGATCATCCCTCCTGGTTCATCTCCACACACATTTGAGCCTACACCCGAACTTGCAACACAGATCTCGTCAGCCCAGCTTCTGATAATGAACGGTGCAAAGCTTGAGAACTGGCTTACCCCTGCACTTAAGGCGTTCAGCGAGGACAAAAAGAAAAGGATACTTATTGCTTCTGATGGTGAGCATCTTATTCCAATCAGCGGGACGAACGAACCCAATCCACATATATGGCTTTCGCCGAGGAGGATGAAACGCCTTGCAGAAAGGATCGCAGCTGAACTTTCGGCAATAGCGCCACAGGATTCAGCTTACTTTTTCTCGCGTGCAGGCACAACAATAGCACGACTTGACACGCTTGATAAAATGCTCGCCTTGCTTTTCGCACCTCACACGGGTAAATTCTTTGTATCTATTGAGCCTGCTTGGAGTTATCTTGCAAGCGACTATGGCTTTAACGAAATAGGATTTCTCTCCCCGGAGCCATCACGACAGGTAAAACCCACAGAATTAAAGGAACTCACAAAGAAAATTAAAGAGCATAGAGTAAGAGTCTTTTTATCCCAGAAGGGGCTTGACCAAAAAATTATCGCGCCGGTCGTAAAAGAGCTCGGGCTTAAACTTATCATTACAGACCCGCTTGGCTCACCATCCGATACGCTTGTCAATACATACGAAAAGCTCATCCTATATAATGCCAAGCTGATCGCAGGGGGGCTGTGATGTCTGAGCCTCTGCTTGTGGTAAAGGATCTCACGGTTGAGCTTTCGGGTGTTGTGGTGCTTGACCGGGTGAATCTTGAACTAAACGAGGGAGAGTTCGTGACGATTGTTGGTCCAAACGGTGGCGGAAAAACAACACTACTTAAAACGATTATTGGGTTTATAAAACCCCGTTCGGGAGAAGTTATCCTTCGCGATGACCTTCGCAAACTACCCCGCGGACGAATTTTCGGATACCTTCCGCAGATTATGCAAGAAAAATCAATGTTCCCGCTTAAAGCAATTGATGTTGTTCTTTTTGCAAGGTACCCTGAGCTCGGACCATTTTCATTGCCATCCAAACGGGACATTGAGGATGCCGAAAAATACCTCGATTATATGGGCGTTCTTGATCTCGCTTATCGTAAATATAATGACCTATCAGGCGGTCAGAAGCAACGGGTGCATCTTGCAAGGGTGCTGATGAACAAACCAAAGATCCTGCTTCTGGATGAACCGAGAACGGGAATTGATATTGTTGGGCAGGAGAATTTCTACAAACTTTTGCTCGAGTTGAAAAAGGAAAATATAGGAATAATAATGGTTTCGCACGATATAGGGACGGTTACCGAATACTGCGACAGGGTATACTGCCTTTTTGTGCGGATAGTCTGTCATAATGAACCGAAGGGCAAGGGAGCTGAATTTATTGAGTGTCTTTACGGGAAAAATATGAGGGAGCTCACACATGAGCACGGCGTGGAGGAATAAAACAAACTTTAAACGAATATAAAGGGCTAAACGATGTTTAGCAATCCATTCATAGCGAGGGCAATTGTTGGAGCGGTTTTGTCAGGTTCAGTCCTTGCGATTCTTTCGAACTTTATCGTGTTGCGGAATTTTGCCTTTGCCGGGCTTGGAATAACGCATTCGCTTTTGGGTGGCATTGGTATTGGTATAATACTTGGCATTGACCCGACACTTTCGGCGATTCTCACCGCTCTTTTAGTTGGTGTTGTTATTGCGTTTATCACGCGCCAGGGGATATTCAGCGAGGAAAACGCGATCGGAATAATATTCCCAACGATGATGGCGTTCGGGATTCTTGCAATTGCTATGTCAAAGAAATACTCAACAGATTTGATAGGCTATCTTTTTGGAAATATACTGCTTCTCACAAAAGCTGATATGTACCTGATGATTGCTTTCTCGCTAATCATTTTTTTGTGGTTATTTGCATATTTTAAAGAACTTCTCTTCATCTCATATTCGCCCGAACTTGCCTGGGCGTGTGGTTTAAATACCGGATTGCACCACTATATGTTCGTGATTTTTGTGTCGCTTGCGGTAGCGGTAGCATCTAAGCTTGTTGGTCTTGTTCTCGTTTCGGCATTGATAGTTATTCCTGGCGCCACAAGCCTTCTTTTTGTAAAAGATTATAAAGCGATGATTCTCGTATCGCTTATTTTCGGGCTAATGTCAACGCTTCTGGGTTTGGGGTTATCCTTTAGTTTGAATGCTCCACCGGGAGCAACTATTGTAGTTGTTGCGGGGTTAATTTTCTTTGTGGCGTTTGTTGCAAAAACACTTTTGGACCGCAAGTCTCATTAAACAAGTTCAATCGGATCAACGACGACTTTTACTTTAAGGGTGCGGGGCAAACTGATTTTGTCAAGCGTTTTAAGGATTGGGGAAAGCTCTTTGTTGCGGATGAGGATTTGATAGCGGTATTCGCCGCGAAGGCGTTCAATTGGGGCTGGTGCCGCACCAAGCACCTCAAGTTTTTCGGCGCGCAACTTCTCGCTCAGTTCCTGTGCCGCGCGCGCAACCTTTTCACGATTTGAGTGAAAAAGCAAAATCAGAAGAATTTTTGAAAATGGCGGAAAATTTGTTGCCCTTCTCTCTTCTATCTCGTAGGTGTAAAATGTGTGATAATTCTGGCTTATGGCATATTGGATTGCGGGAGATGAAGGAGAGAATGTCTGAATAATAACCTTCCCCTCCTTTTCGCCCCTGCCTGCGCGCCCTGAAACCTGCGCAAGAAGTTCAAATGTCCTCTCGGTTGAGCGGAAGTCTGGCAGGTTCAGCCCTATATCTGCATTGAGAACGCCTACAAGGGTAACGTCCGGAAAATCGAGCCCCTTTGAAATCATCTGCGTGCCTAAAAGAATCCCCCCTTTGCTGTTTGCGAACTCGGACAGAACAGACGATGCACCATCTTTAAGGCTAACCGCATCCCTATCAAGACGGAATATCCTGGTCGTCTTTAACAATTCCCTGAGTTCAGACTCAATCCTTTGTGTACCCCAGCCCTTAAATCTAAACCTGAAACTCCCACAATTGGGACAGCTTTCTGTCGCCCTCTCTTCACGTCCGCACCAGTGGCAGAGAAGTTTTTCACCAATTCTGTGGTATGTGTAAGAGATCCCGCAATCGGGGCACTTGGGAACATATCCGCAGTTGTTGCACTGAATTAGATTGGAATACCCGCGCCTGTTCAAAAGCAAAATGGCTTTTTCGCCACGAGCAAGGCAATTTTCAAGTTCAGATCTTAGTCTTGAGGAGAGAATTGAGAAGTTCTTCTTTGAGGCTCGCTCATCTTTGAGGTCAACGATCTCAACAGAGGGTAAACGCGAACCAGGGATTCTCTTTGAAAGTTCAAGCAGTTTATATTCGCCTTTTGTTGCCCTGTAGAAACTTTCGATTGAAGGCGTTGCAGAGCCAAGAATAACAGGGCAGGAGTAGTAATTTGCCTTGAGAATAGCAGCATCCCGCGCGTTGTAGTAGGGTGGCGGTTCATTTTGCTTGTACGAACTTGAGTGTTCCTCATCAACTATAATAAGCCCGAGCGATTTAAGTTGTAAAAACACCGCAGACCTTGCCCCGATAACCACCCGGTAAATCCCCTCCTTGACCGCACGGAATATATCGTACCGTTCGCCATCTGCAAGGTAGCTATGAAATACCGCAATCCTTTCAGGTGCAAGGGCTAATTTCAGGCGCGTAAATAACTGCGGGATCATAGAGATTTCGGGCACAAGATATATAACCCCCTTGCCCCTGCTTAATACCTCGCGGATGATTTCTATGTAGACCTCGGTTTTTCCACTTCCAGTAACACCGTAAAGAAGATAAACGCAGGGGCTATCAAGTGAGGACAAAATGGAACGAATGGCGAATTTTTGCTCGTCCGTGAGTTCGATTTTTGTGGATGGTCGCGAGATCCCAAATTCTTGTGGAATCCGCAGGATTTCCTCATCGGCAACCTCTATTAAGCCATCAGCCTCAAGCGATTTGAGAGCAGGACTACCAAAGGCTTTCTGCAACAGACTGTAATCGTACTCGCGGGTGGGATCCTCAGCAAGAAGGTACAACAGAGCCTTTTTCTTGAAAGCATTTCTGGCACTTCTCACAGCGAGTTCGCGAAGCTTATCAGGGTCATTAATTCTTGAGCGAACGACACGCTTTACAAGCGGGGTCTTTTGCTCGACAAGGTCGTATTCAATAGAAATTGCGCGAGCGGATTTTAGTTTGCCGAGATAATAATAAAGCCTGTGCTTCCCGACAAGCCTTCTGAGGGTTGAGATTGAGGCGTTCCCGCGATTTGAGAGGTACGATAGTATTTTTTGAGAAACCGCTTCCTGTGGCACGAACGAGGGATTTTCAAGAAACACGCGCCCTTTTTCTCTGACCAAAAAACCGGTGGGCAAGGCAGATTTAAGCGTCTCGCCGAGGCTTGCAAAATTCAAATACGCAACTTCGCGCAAAAACTCAAGTTCAATTTCGTCAAAAAGCGGAACAGGGTCAACTATGTCAATAATTGGCTTTACCTCGGTTAGTTCCGTTTTCTCGCTTAGCCCAACAACAAATCCCGCTTTCTGCCTTTTCCCAAACTGCACAAGGACCTGAACCCCAACCCTCACGATCTCGGCAAGTTCCTCGGGGACATAGTATGTAAAGTTTTGCCTCAAAGGAACAGGCAATGCTATTTCCGCAAATAGGCTCATTCAGGATTGCGAACGGATTTTGCTATTTGTTCAATGGTTAGCTGTGGCTATTTTTGCCCGACTATTTTTTCTCAAGCCTCTGGATTTTTTCCTGTGCTTTATTCATTTTGTCAGTCATATTTTTTTGCTCGTAGATTTTTGCGAGTTTTTTCCAGCCCACAAGAAAGTCGGGGTCAAGTTCAACCGCTTTCTCGTAGTTTTGCAATGCCGACTCAATATCCTCTTCCTCTTCCTTTGCAAGCCCCTCAGCGTATTGGTATACGGCGTTTGCCTGTTTTACCCTGCCCTTTTTCTGATACACAAGCGCGAGTTTGCTCCAAGCCCTGTAGTTGTTGGGTTCTTTCTCAAGGACGACGCCAAGCCTTTTTTCTGCGTCCTCAAGCCTGTCCTGGTCAACATCTATCACCGCGATAGCATAAACTGCATCAAGGTTTTGGGGGTTAATCTCTAATGCGCGCTCAAACAATTTTCTCGCACTATCCGGCTTATCCGTCTCGTAAAGAAGGGCGCCCTGTTCCACAAGCACCGCCTCATTTTTCGGCTCAAGATTTATGTAGCCATCGTAAGCAACTATCGCTGAATCCGGTTTTTGCAAATTTGAGTAAGCAATCCCGAGAACCCTGTAAGATTCGGGATATTTCGGCTTTTTCTCTATAAGGGCTTTCAGGACTGGTATGGCTTTTTGAGCCTGTTTACTATTGATAAGTGCAGAGGCAAGGTCAATAGATATGAGTTCGTTTTCTGGCTCAAGTTCAAGCGCTCGGTAGTAAAAACGGATTGCTTTCTCATTATCGCCAAGTTTGCGGTAGAAAAACGCGATCTGCTTGGGACCATCAGATTTTGTTGAATCTATGGAATAAGCGATGAGCGTCCAATTAAGCGCCTCCTGAAAAGCGTTTTTCCGTCCAGCGAGTACCCCCTTATTAAAAAATTTCTGCCAAGCGTTACTGCGAATCCTGTTTGCTTCATCCGCAAGTTTTGGGTCAATCGCAAGCGCCCTATCTAATGAGCGCACAATCCCCGGCGCAGAATCCATTTCGGTGTAAATCTGTGCAAGAAGTACCCAGGCGTGCGGATTGTTCGGTTCTTTCTCCGTGGCAAGTTTACACTGCTCATAAGCTTTTGCCCAGTTTTTCTCCTGAATGTAAACCTTTGCCGAGGTTATCTCGGAGGACTGACATCCATAGATGAAAATTACAATGAGCGCTGCGAAAAGGGAAGAGCGGAGAAACATAATATCACCTCCCTATTTTAAAAGTAAAAGTTTTGTTGTCCGTCTAAGATTTTTGCCTGCAAGCGTTGCAAAATAAACGCCCGATGGGAGCTCATCGCCTGCGCTTTTTGCCGGCTCCCAGGCTACCTTATGCGTGCCCTCATAAAGAATTTTCAGTTCCCACGCTTTAACAAGCTTTCCCTCAATGTTATGGATTGCGAGCCTGTAGTTGCCGGGCTCAGCATTCTTAATCGTGATCAGAAGTTCGCTGTTGAATGGATTAGGGTAGGCAAAGAGTTCCAGTTCGGCTTGTACCCTTTGGGATTCAGAAAGGTATGTTGCAATATGTGTTTTCATCAATATCCAGGAATTGGGGTCAAGAACTACATCGGTAACATAAAAGCCCGGCACAAAAGCCAAACTTTCAACGCTTTCGGCAATCCAGACGCGAAAGATAGCGGACTCTTCGGAGCCGACAAGTTTTACCTCAAGTGGGAGTCTGAAGATCGGGGCATCCCTTTGAATCTGCCTTATATAAATTTTCGTTGTGTCTTCAACATTTCTGAAATAGTATTCAAGCTCGGGGTACCCTGCAGAATAAACCCACTCTTCAAAGAACCAGCGAAGCGAAATGCCCGAGGTATTCTCGCAGACAACCATAAACGAATCGGTAGTGACATTTCTGTACCTGTAAGTGTAGTAGTAGTTTTTTAGGGCGGTGAAGAAAAGGGAATCGCCAAGGACGAAGCGCAAGGTGTGAAGGACAAGCGCCCCCTTATAATAAACAGTATATCCAAGATAAACCTCCGGGTCGTACAATGGGAACCGTCCCTCGGTTGGTTCGTGTTCAAAGAAATCGTTGCGCAACTCGTCAATGGTTGGCGCGAACAAGGCGGGGTAGAAGTGTTCTATGAAGAGAAGTTCGGCATATTGGGCAAAGCCCTCGTTGAGCCAGAAGTCGCGCCAGTCGGCAATTGTAATTGCATCCCCAAACCACTGGTGCGAAAGCTCGTGGGCAACGACAGATTCATATGTTCGCCTGCCATCAATGAGCCTGTCGCCAAACGAGATCATCGTCTGATTTTCCATCGCTCCCCACCCACTGAATACCGGGCACTCAGCATAGCCAATCTTTTCAAATGGATACTCGCCAAACAGGGTCTCAAAATAATCAACTATAAGCGGAACTCTTGCAAAGTCAGTAAAGACACGAGCAGAATCGCGCGGGTAATAGTAAACCTCAATTGGAGTGCCATCTTCCCGCTCGCGGTGCCATACAGAATAAGGAAATATATGAATCGCAAAAAGATATGTTGCCATAGGGTGCTCACCCTCATAGGCGCATCTGTAAATGCTATCCGATATTTCTTCCCCTATAAGCCGACCGTTTGTAGCAAGCCTGTACTCCTGGGGGAGGGAAGCCTCGCAAGAATATATAGCTTTGTCGCCAGGGTCGTCAACGCACGGGAAAACATAACGAGCAGTTGAGGCAAAGCATAGTGTAAAATAAATCCTTGCCCCATAGCGGTTGTTTGTTGAATAGAATCCAGCACTGCTTGAACCACGAAAGTTTATCTCCAGTGTCACACTTTCCCCCGGGGTATAAAATCGTGGCAGGTTGATATATAGAGCTTCACTATCGGTGCGAAATGTTAAGGGCTCTCCCGAGGACGCCTCCTGGCAGCTATTTATCTCAAGTCCAACACAGTCAAAAATTACCTGTGTGATGGGGTGCAAGATCTCAAGCGTTACCCTTTCCTGAACCCTGTAAGAGAATGAGGGGGAGAACTCAAACGACCAGTTCATATCATAAGCGAGGACATCGTAATCTTCAAGCGGCTCAACTACAGACCTCACTGGATAGTCGTGCTGTGCAAGAACCACGAGTGGCAAAATTGTTATAAAGAAAAAGGATAAGTATTTCAAAGCTTTATCCCTGAATTGCTTTACAGGCGGCGTCTATAAGGGCAATTGCCTTATCTATATGGTCTTTGGAAACATCAAGGTACGGACGAAATCTAATTGAATGGTCGCCGCAGGGCAAAAGCAAAAGTCCCTGATTCTGGATCTCCTTGAGCAATTTGTTCCGCATTTCGTGCGAGGGGGCATCAAAGGCACACATAAGCCCACGACCGCGAGCATTTGAGATCAACGCGGGATATTTTGCCTGAAGTTCCTGAAGCCCCTCAAGAAGGTAGGTGCCCATTATTCGGGCATTCTCTACAAGATTATCCTCCTCTATTATTTCAAGATACCGCTGTGCCCTGACCATATCTGTCAGGTTCCCGCCCCAGGTAGAGTTCAATCTGCTCGGGGTGTGAAAGACATTGTCCGAAACCTTATCAACACGCTCGGTAACCATAATCCCGCAAACCTGTGTTTTTTTGCCAAAGGCGACAATATCCGGTACAACGCCGAAATGCTCGTATGCCCATCGCTTACCTGTAAGCCCGCATCCCGTTTGAACCTCGTCAAATATAAGCATAACCTCATACTTATCCGCCAGCTCCCGTAGTCCTTTCAAAAACTCCCCCCTGAAATGGTTGTCGCCACCCTCAGCCTGGATAGGCTCAATTATTATTGCGGCAGTCCTGTCCTTCTCATATTTGAGCACCGATTCCATTTCCTCAAGTATGGCACATTCTTTTGCTTTTACCTCGTTCAGCACAGACTCGCTTATGGGGAAACGAAGCGGGGGGATATCAAACCTGTGCCAGTGGAATTTTGTGAAGTATACATATTTTCGCGGGTCTGCGGTATTTGTAAGCGAAAGCGTATAGCCGGTTCGCCCGTGGAATGCCTCTTTGAAATGCAAAACCCCAAGGTCAAGTTCCTCCTGCTTGCCAAGGAGGCGGGTCTTCCAGTCAAATGCTGTTTTCAGCGCGTTTTCCACCGCAAGCGCTCCACCGTCAATAAAGAAAAGATACCTGAATTCCTCGGGCATCAGCACGCGCACGAAAGTTGCCACAAACTGTGCAAACTCAACCGTGTAAACATCGGAATTGCTTGGCTTTGTTTGTGCAACCCGCAAAAGCTTATTCAAAAAAGCCTCATCCTTCATCTTCGGGTGATTGTGAGATAGTGGGGCTGAGGCAAAATAGGAAAAGAAATCAAGATACCATCTTTTATGCTTGCAATCAAAAATATTGACAGAATAGCTTTGTTCAAGGTCAACGACAAGATCAAATCCATCCGCAAGCATTACCGAACTCAACAATTCGTGAACTTGTTGTGGATTAAGCATTTCTACTTCCTTTTTCGTCAGAACTCTTCGCACAGGTCCTCCTTCCGGTTGTTATTTGGGATAAAGCTTTTGCATAAGTTCCATAAGTTAATAATATAAAGATATAATACAAAAAATTCAAGCGAATTATCCGGGTGGTAGCAGGCTCAAACTTTTACCTTGATTTTTAATTGTGAGATATGTATTTTATTGTGTTTGAAAAAAGATAAAAATAAAGGCAAAGGGAGGCTCTTATGGCACATAAAAAGGGAGTAGGGAGTTCAAGAAACGGGCGAGATAGCGTTGGGAAAAGGCTTGGAGTAAAGGTTTGTGATGGGCAGATAGTGAGGGCCGGGATGGTGATTATACGCCAGCGCGGCTCAACATATCATCCCGGGAGATTTGTGGGGATGGGAAGGGATTACACCCTTTTTGCCCTCGTTGATGGCAGGGTTGAGTTTGTTTCGGACAGGGCAAGAAAAAGGGTTAATATTATCCCGCTGGGGAGTGAGAATTGAAACGGATTGGGATTCTCCTCACAGGGAATGGGTTTTACGACGGTTCATCGCCGTGGGATGTTGCTTTTATATTGAGAGCGATAGAATCAAAAGGTACATTCCCGGTTCCGTTTGCGCCGGATTTGCCTCAGGGGAGGGTGATAAATCATCAAACGGAGGAGGTCACAAAGGAAAAAAGGAACGCCCTTTTGGAAGCGTCACGGCTTGTTCGTGGTCAACTTTTTAAGCTTGAGGAAATAGCACCGACACAAATAGATGCGCTCATTATACCTGGTGGGCGTGGGCTTCTTCTGACACTTACCAATTTTGAGTACAATAGCGCGGACTGCGAACTCTATCCTCCGTTGAAAAAACTCATACGCGGGCTATATATTCGTGGTAAGCCCATAGCGGGAATAGGATACGGGGCTTTCGTTATAGCGCTTGCGCTTCGGAAAATAGCAAACCCAATTCTCACGCCAGGCGATGACCTCTCTTTAAGCGAACATTTGGAGCGGATGGGCGCAATTATCGTTAATGTCCCACCCGATGAGGTGGTGGTTGACAACGAGAATAACATATTCACGACCCCAGGTATTACACCGGAAGGAAGCGTGCTTAAGGGGTCTATTGGCATAACAAGTATGGTTGAAAGCGTGATCGAGGCAAAAAGGATAAGGAGAAGAATAGATGAGGGAAATAGACCTGAACGAGATAACGAAGAGGGTTAAAGAACTTTTCCTTGAGGCAAATATTGTGCTGCCCGAGGATGTCAAACAGGCGCTCGTTGAGGGAGCCCAAAAGGAAGAGTCGCCTGTGGGCAAGGAGATTTTTGATGACATTTTGAAGAACGCGGAACTTGCTAAACAGGAGCAGATGCCGATCTGCCAGGATACCGGATTTGCGGTTGTATTAATTGAAATTGGTCAGGAGGTTCACTTTGTGGGCAATGGTACCCTTTATGAGGCTATAAATAAAGGGGTTCGTGAGGCTTACACTGAGGGGTATTTTCGCGCTTCCATACTTGCTGATCCTGTGAGAAGAACGCCAAACACGAAAGACAATACCCCGGCGGTGATATGGGTGGATATTGTGCCCGGGGATAAGGTAAAGATTATGGCTGCACCAAAGGGCGGTGGAAGCGAAAACATGAGCAAAATCGCTATGCTTAAACCCGCCGATGGCGTTGAGGGTCTAAAAAGATTTGTCGTGAAGGCAGTTGAGGAAGCCGGCTCAAACCCCTGTCCGCCTATTGTCGTTGGTGTTGGTGTCGGTGGGACTTTTGAAAAATGCGCATTCCTTGCCAAAAAAGCCCTGTTCAGAAAGATTGGTGAGCACAACCCAGACCCCTTCTACGCACAACTTGAGACCGAACTTCTTGAGGAAATAAATAACACTGGCGTTGGACCTATGGGGCTTGGCGGAAGGATTACTGCTCTTGCTGTCAATATCGAGCCTTATCCCTGCCATATAGCCTCGTTTCCAGTGGCTGTCAATATAAATTGCCACGCAGCAAGACATAAAGAGGCAATTATTTGAACCCGTTTTTTATGCTTATTTTGAAACCCTGACAAACTCGCCTAAAAAAATATTCTCCACAAAGAAATTGTCATTTTCCCCTAACACAATGAAATCTGCAGGATAATATCCGGTCTTCTTTTGATTTGCCTCAAAATAATAACGAACAGTAACCCAGAATGTGTTTGAGGATTTCTGTTTGATATCAACAATCTCGATGTCGCTCGGTTTGACTGCAGTTCCGGGTTGTGGTAAAAAGTTTTCTCGCTTGAGAAGGAGATTTTTGACCTTTATGCTTGCGAGGTCAGAAAAGGTGTTTTTGATATAGCGGGAGAATTCCGGCTCGGGTGCTTCCCAGGGGGCAAGTTTAATCTTCTCAGCAAAATCAAAAATAAAAATTTTTACCCTTTCAAACTGGTTCTGGTGAACAGCTCCCGGCGAAAAACTTTTCATCATAAGGAAAACCCCAATAGCCCCACCAACTATAACGATAAAAGCAGTTGATATTATTCCCCAAATATCGGCGCCCTTTGACTTTTTCTTTGAAGTCATAATTTTAGGTAGAGCGTAAAGATTCTAAATTATAGGGTGCGACGCAATTAATGGAATTTTTTCACTTTAGATTCACAGTCCAGCAAAGGGGGATATTACCGTTTCAGTTTTTCAAGGCTCTGCTTTTCTATGGGCGAGGCTTTGAACACGAGTTCGTCGCTCTTTTTGTCAAGGTCAACACTCACAACGGAATCCCAGGAAATTTCGCCAGCCAGAAGCTTTTCTGAAATTTTATCCTCAACATAGCGCTGGAGCGTTCGCTTTAATGGTCGCGCACCAAGCTGCGGGTCAAAACCTTTCTTGGCAAGCCATTCGCGAGCCTGTGGTGTTAATGTAATGACAAGGTTCCTGTGAATCATCCGGTTATTTATGTCAGCAATCTGAATATCAACGATCTTCTCCATCTCGCTCATCCCGAGCGGTGAGAAGATAATAATCTCATCAACCCTGTTCAGGAGCTCCGGTCGCATAATCCGCTTGAGTTCGCGCAGGATCGTGTTTTTCATTTCCTTGATATCAACCCCTTTTTCGGACACAAATCCTGGTTTGCTTATGCCTAACTCGCTTGTCCCGATATTCGAGGTCATTATAATAACCGTGTTCTTGAAATTGACCTTCCGTCCGAAACTATCTGTGAGCGTGCCATCATCAAGGATTTGTAGAAGCAGATTGTATACCTCCGGATGTGCTTTTTCTATCTCGTCAAAAAGTACAACCGAATAGGGATGGCGCCGCACAGCCTCCGTCAATTGCCCGCCCTCCTCATAGCCGACATACCCCGGAGGCGCACCAATAAGCCTGGAGACCGAGAATTTCTCCATATATTCCGACATATCAATTCGGATAAACGAATCCTCCGTCTGGAAAAGGTAGCGAGCAAGTACCCTTGCGAGTTCGGTTTTTCCAACTCCTGTAGGTCCGAGGAAAAGGAACGATCCTATAGGCTTTCGCGGATTTGAGAGTCCCGCACGACTTCGCCTTATTGCCCTGCACACAGATTTGACCGCCTCGTCCTGCCCGACAAGGTACTTGGAAATCTCTTCCTCCATATTTAAGAGCCTCGATGCCTCATCTACCTCAAGCTGGTGCACAGGAATCCCGGTCATCCTTGACGCCACAAGAGCTATCTCCTTTGCAGAAACAACAGGGCGGTTTTTCTCGCGGGCTTCCATCCACTCGCGCTCTTTAATCCTCAACATATTCCGCAACTGATGGATCCTGTCCCTCAACTGTGCTGCTCGTTCAAAATCCTGCGCGCTTATCGCTTCCTCTTTTTGTTTCTCGCGGAGGGCTATTTCAATCTCAATCTCTGTGAATTCCTGCGGTTTAACATATCCCGCAAGATTGACCATAGCACTTGCCTCGTCCATTATATCTATAGCCTTATCCGGTTGTTGCTTATCCTGAATGTATCTGTCGGATAACCTGACGGCAAGTTCGATTGCCTCGTCGCTTATGAGAACCTTGTGATGCGCCTCGTAGTTAGGACGAAGCCCTTTCAGGATAGCGATTGTTTCCTCATATGTTGGTGGGTCAACAAAAACTGTCTGGAAGCGTCTTTCAAGCGCGCCGTCTTTCTCTATGTATTTACGGTAGTCGTTCAATGTGGTAGCGCCGATACAGTGGAGTTCACCGTTTGAAAGAGCAGGCTTAAATATATTTGATGCGTCAAGTGCCCCCTCAGCAGCACCAGCACCAACAATTGTGTGGATCTCGTCTATGAAGACTATAATATCCTCGTTCTCAGTTATCTCTTTGAGCAAGCCTTTAATTCGCTCCTCAAATTGCCCACGGTATTTGGTGCCGGCAACCATAGCGGCAAGGTCGAGTTCTATTATCCTTTTGTTGTGGAGCAAAAATGGTACCTTCTTTTCCACTATCCTTTGGGCTAATCCCTCCACAATGGCTGTTTTGCCGACTCCAGGCTCACCGATCAAAACGGGATTATTTTTCTTGCGGCGGCACAAAATCTGGACAAGTCGGGCGATTTCTCGTTCCCGTCCTATAACAGGGTCAAGCTTTTTCTCTCGAGCAAGTTCGGTAAGGTCTCGCCCGTAGTGGCTCAAAAGCGGGGTTTTCTTGAAATTCCCCTGGGCACGAACCCGACGCTTGCCAGAATTTATTTCCTTAAGGTAATGCAACGCCTCGTTATAATCCAGGTTATACATCATCAACACCTGCACAGCAAGGGATTTTTCTTCCTTGAGCATTGAAAGGAGTAAATGTTCGGTCCCGACGCGTGGGGAGTTAAGATTTTGTGCCTCAATGTGTGCCTGCTCAACCGATTTGTTTGCACGGGCTGTCATAATGATGTTACCGAAAAATGTATGGGGCTCGCCGACATCAAGCATCTCCTCGAGTGTCCGTTTGACCTCCTCAAGGTCAATTCCTGCCGAAAGCATTATCTCAACCGCTTTACCCTTGTTTTCCTTAATTATCCCCAGTAGCAAATGCTCTGTGCCCACATAGTTGTGTCCAAGCCTTGCCGCCTCCTCCCGTGCATAGTGCAAAACCCGTTTGAACCTCTCAGAGTATATCCCGTTCATATGCTCAACCCCTGAACTTTATGTAAGGTGTCTTTCATATCTTTATTATAAAGAAAAAAAGATTTTTTTCAAGCCCATATTTCTTCATTTTCGTGTAACATATTGATTTGTAAGGAGTTAACAAATGGCGGGTTATTATGAATATATCTCTTTTTCGTTACACTGGCAAACCTTGACCACGCGTTCTTCGAACTTGTAGCTATTTGATCCCGTCCCTTTGAACGCTCTAACAATCTTTACCGGAACCATATCCCCGCCACATTTAATACATTTCTCGAACTTAGAGCGTTTTGCTCTTGCGGCTTTTTCCTCAAATGTCATTGACCGCTTACCCATATTGCCTCCGCTTTTTGTTATAATATAACAAACTTTTTTTCAATGTCAACAGCGAAATAGGGTTTGATTGGAAAGTGTGTTTGCATAGTAGCACACAATTAGGATAGGAGTAGGGGAATAGGGGGTGAGCCAAGCGGGTTAGGAGGGCATTGATGCATTTTCAAATGAAGGTAAAACAAGTTGGGGATATCACGCCTGGACACAATCACGCCGATGTGAAAAGCTTCAATGAACTTGTGGAAAACTCGTTTTATCAGTTGTATTTTACTTTTGCCCGGAAGAACTCACTTAATGGCTACAGGACACCTTTTTAGATTCCCGGGCAGTATGGGCTTATTTGGGGGATTTTTCTTTTGGATACTGTTCGCTTTTCCCATTGAGATTGAAAACTATTATTGCCACATTCCTGATACCTTTTTACATTATATTGAATATCTTGCTAAATCGATTCAAAAGGCAATTATACAAATAATCGTCAAAAAGGCACCAACCTTTTTTGCCGTTCCATTTAATTATTGGGTTCTATGGGTGGGTAGTGGGGCTTGAACCCACAACCACTGGAGCCACAGTCCAGCGCTCTACCAATTGAGCTATACCCACCAAGTCAAGGTGTTAAAGAGCAAAAAGGGCTTGCCACTAAAAATCGCGCCTGGTGCGACTCGAACGCACGACCGACGGATTAGAAGTCCGTTGCTCTATCCAACTGAGCTACAGGCGCAAAACTCGGGGCGACTGGATTTGAACCAGCGACCCCATGGTCCCAAACCATGTGCGCTACCCCCTGCGCTACGCCCCGATTCATAATATGCAATTATTATAATAAAATTTACCCAGGATCCGAAAAAATGTCAATACCATCCTATGCGTTCGTCCTCTCAAGTAAAGCCATACCCTCAATATGATATGTCTGCGGAAACATATCAAAAGCGGTTAAACGGGCAAGCCTGTAGTTGGGCATAAACAAAAATAGGTCACGGGCCATAGTAGCCGGATTACAAGAAATATAAAGGATTCTCTCAGGCGCAAGGAGTTTCACCCGCTCTATAACGCGCTTGGAAACACCAGCACGCGGCGGATCCAACACAACACAATCATAACACTTGTCTGACTCAATAATCCTCCTGAGCTCCACACGAACATCCCCAGCCACAAAACGAACATTTTGAACGCCGTTCACGACCGCATTCGCCCGCCCCTCCTCAACCGCAGCCTCAACAAGCTCAACACAAACAACCTCCCGGCAAAAAGGCGCTAAATAAAAACCAATAACCCCCACACCAGAATATAAATCAAGAACACGCTCACAACCAGTCAAACCCAAAAATTCGCGCGCACAATCATACAATTTTTCAGCACACATAGTGTTAACCTGAATGAACGACAATGGATTCACCCTGACAAGCACACCCCCAAACCGCTCAACAATATGCGACGAACCGAAAACATGTCTCACCCCACCAGAACCCGCAAACGAAAACGACGAGGACAAACTGACCCACCCACTAACAAAATCAGCGGCATCAGACTTTAAGCGCTCAAATAAAGAATAGAAAAAATCGTGAACGTGAACGGAATCTGTTTCGTGAACCTCAACGCCAATCCCAAGCAATAACTCGCGGGAATGAAAACTGCCACGAAATGTCGCGCAACGAAGACGCTCGACGAAATTTACGGTATCGTGAACGAAAGAAACGGCTTCGTTCACGTGCACGACCAGTTTTTCCCCCAGTTTTACGATTTCCGGCATGGCTATTTTGCAGTCGTTCACGTGCACGAGCGAATCATATCGTTCGCGTTCGTGGAGGCAGAGCGCAACTCTATTGGTTTTGTCTTTCCCGAAGCTGAATTCCATTTTGTTCCTGTAGCCCCACTGGAGTGGTGAGGGATGGAGGGCGTCGTATATTGAATCTATCTTGAGGTGCCCGATTTTTTCGATTGTTTCAGTGAATATTGACGATTTCTCTTTTAGTTGGGTTTGGTAGTCAATGTGTTGGAGTGAGCACCCCCCGCAATGCTCGTAATGTTTGCAGGTTGGTTCTATTCTTTTTTCGGATCTTTCCACTATTTCTAATATTTTGCCATGGAATATTCCGGCGCGTTTTTTGGAGATTTTTACTCTTGCGATTTCCCCGGGGAGCAATCTTGGGACGAGGATCACATTATTATCGTGCCTGCAGAGCGCAAAGCCGCCGTGGACAAGTTTCTCCGCTTTGAGTAGCAGTTCTGAGTTAATCAATCTTGATTCTCCCTTTCAGTTCCTTTTTGAAATTTCCGCGCGATGAATATGTTGGTTCGGCCTCAAGGAGTATTTCGTAGTTGCCTGGTTTTATAAATCTTTTTGGGATATTCATTATGACTTTCCCCGGTTTTATTTTTTCGCGGTCTTTGATTGTCAAAGAATTTCCTTTGCTTTTAAGTTTTAGGGTGACGAAGGCTGTTTCGGTAAGGTTGAAATCTATTCTTAATGAGTCCTCATCCATTTTCGCGGAGAAGTCGGTTATATCGACGCCAATCCAGTAGTACTGTGCGCTTGCTCGTTCTGCTATGAAAACCTGTCCATATTTTCTGTATATCGCGATTCCTCGGGGTTCTTCAAACTGGTTTTCGCCTGTTCCGCAGCTACCAAACCCCCCGAGATACACAAGCTTTCTTGTGAACTTATGCACCTTGCAATTCACCTTATCCGTAACATAGAGGTTGTTATAATAATCAAACGCGAGATACTGGAATGAGGCTTCTTTAAGCCCGATCTTTTTGTAGTTTGTTTTTCCGATTAGTTCGCCCAGGAAATTGAAAAGCGACAGCCTTTTTCCTGACGAATCTACAACTGCCAGCAAGTTTTCGGCAAAATAGCTCCAGGTTTCGTTTTGGTCAACAACCGCGATTGCTGTCGGGTGGTCAAAGGTCGCGGGAAAATCCTCTTTATATTTCCCGTCCGGCGCGAATATGACCACCTTACCCTGATCATAATCGGAGACACAGAGGTTCCCTTGCGAATCAAGCGCTACACCCCATGGCGAACTCAGAATCGTTTCCCCTACGGTTCCAACAAACTTAAGCTGTTTGCCATCGTTGTGTAATTTCACAACCCTGTGATTATCGGTATCCGCAACATAAACCAGACCATCAGAATTGCCCGTTATTCCGTGCGGATTTGCAAAAGCCCTTTCGCCATCCCCTCTGTAGAGATTAAGGGAATACATAGAGGAATTAAATATAACTTCGCCTTGCCCGGAATTCACCCCGTAAACTGTTACCTCATCATCGTCAGCCTCCGTTGAGGGATCGTCCCAGCTTTTCAGCCTGACAACCGCAAGTCCTTCGGGATTCTCGAATCTCGCATTAGGACCAAGGAAGAGTTGAAGTTCTTTTTCAGTTCCTTTGTGGATCCCCCAGCTATGCTTGAACGGTGGGATCAAAAGCATCGTGGACTCAGCACAAAGAAGAAACGGGAAAATTAAAATGAAAATAAGCAACCTCATTGAAGTGGTTTCCACAGCTCAAGATACGCATAATAATTTGCTATAATGCGCTTTGTGTAATGCCTTGTCTCGTGGTAATCAATATTTTCTACAAAGAGCTCTTCGCCTGCTTCCCTTTTGTAATTTTGCCAGATAGCCATTCTACTGTCACCACCGTTGTACCTCGCAAGGGCACAAGCCAAATCTTTCCCGCAGTCGTCAAGAAGGCGTTTCAATTCATATGCGCCCATTCGAATATTCAATTCGTAGTCATAAAGAAGTTCCGGTGAATACTTATCAAGTTTCAGTTCGTTAGCAATTCTTTTGCCTGTATTTGGCGTTATCTGGGTAAGACCACAAGCCATTGCACGACTCGTTGAATACAGCTCAAAGGCGCTTTCCTGCCTTATCATTGCTAAGAGCAAGAATGGCGAAATACCGAATTCGCGGGAAGCCGATAGCACCTTATCAATGTAAAAAAGAGGATACTGAAGCCGTCTTGCAACAAGCGAATCCTTTATAAGCGAAGCCATCCTTTGGGAGAGGAGGAAAGCGGTATATGTATAGCCGAGGCTTTCTGCTAATTTGAGCGCCGCCCAGGTTTGCGAAAGTGTCAATCCCTTTCCTGCACCCATTATATAGTTTTGGAATTCCTTTTCTCCCCATTCAAGTATCCCGATTTCGCTAAAGAAAAGCGCGCGTGTAAGATTGGATCCCCCGGGAATTGCCTCAGTCATCTCTCCGGACGCTCTAACTATTGAATCCACCTTTGCCTTCTCAAGCGCCCACAATTCCTCAAGCTCATCCTGCACAAAATTGCTTGAGTCATAATCCCCATACCATATCCTTGTTCGGTAATAATAATAACCTCGCGAGGGTAAAGCGAGGATACTGTCAAGGGTGCAGGAAGCCTCCTCGTATTTGCCCTGGGCGATCAGGCTTTTTGCTTTCCACCAATGAGCGGTTTCCTCAAATGTCTCGTAGCCTTTTCCGTATTGGTCAATGATTGTGCTGAAATAGTAGTTTGCGCTATCATACTCACCCGCAAGATAAAATGCGAGCCCAGCCCAGAGAACCGAGTTATCGGCAAGTTCATCGTCTCTGCCGGCGTAGCGCCAGTATTCCGCAAAAAGCGGTGCACAGAGCGACCAGCTTTGTCTTTGCCTGTACAATTCTGCAAGGTTCCACAACCCCGCCTTCCTGAAAGCCTTATTTGTCGTGTTAAGCCAATAACCCAGCTCCTTTATCGCTTCTTCCTCCTTACCTATTCGCCGATAGACGCTTCCAAGCATAATATGAATCTGGGCTGAATCGTAGATTGCCTTTTGAAGTAGTTGCTTGAGTTCCGCAATGCCTTTTTCCCTCTTTTCGTTGATTGCAGTATAGATTGTTGCTCGTGCAAAAAGCGCCTCCCCTAACCTCGGGGAAGTTTTGGGGATAAGCTTTAGACATTTATTTATATCCTGTAATGCCTCTTCGTACTTGCGGGCATCGTAAAGAAGGCTTGAACCTTTGAGATATTCTTCCCACCCAAGAGGCGAGAAATTCTCTTTCAGCATATTATATACCCATTGTGTAGGTTTATTCTTGAACATCTGTGTGAGTATTTTCCTTGCCGAATCGGGTTCCGTTTTGACCTTTAGTTCCAGCATCTTGAATTCAGAAACCCGTGCAAGTTGCGCATTTCCAAACTTCTTAAAATCATATACCGTGGACTCCGCTTTTGCGTACATCTTGTTCTTGATTAGCAGATCAAAATATGTGAGCGCCATCTTCTCAAGATACGGGAATGTCGCGTCTTTCCAGTTTGCATATGCCTTAATTGCGTCCCTTTCTTTTTTCTCACGGAGATATGCCTCGCCCAGAAGCCAATCCCTGTAAATTCTCATCGTCGTATCCGGGGTAAAATCTTTCAAAAGTTCAATGAGTTCCTTGTTCTTGCCCTTCTTGTAATAACAATAAGCCAGTTGCCAGAGTGTTTTTATCTCTGTACTCTCTGTTTTCTTGAGCTTTTCAAGGGCTTCGTCAAAGTGATACCGAATTATCAAATCGCGCAAACTCTCCTCAGATTTTGATTGGGAAAAGCTTGATCCCGCAATTGCAAGGAAAATAATAATGAAGCCCCAGAGCACCTTTGGTTTTAGCTGAGATACTTCAATCTTCCGTGTCATCAATTTTGACAATCTCGTTTATCCTCTTTATAGATATTGTTTTGCCAGAAGCCTCATCTATCTCAAGGATTACCCCGCAAAAATGGACCTCCTCCTCGGCTGGTTCAAACCGAACATTAATCTGGGTGAGGAAGTGTTGAATAGCGAGGTGGGGTTTCACGCCGATAACCGATTTGTGTGCGCCTGTCATACCCGCATCAGTAATATACCCTGTGCCATTTGGTAAAATTTCCTCGTCCGCTGTTTGGATATGCGTGTGGCTTCCGATAACCGCCGATACCTTACCATCAAGGAAGAACCCCATAGCCCTTTTTTCGCTTGTCGCCTCAGCATGGAAATCTACAATAATAATCTCTGTTTCCCGCTTCAATTTTTCAATCTCCTCAATTGCCACCCTGAAGGGGCAGTCTAAGGAGTGCATATATGTTCGTCCCTCGAGATTGAGGACCCCTATTGGTGTACCGCAGGTGGATTTCAAAACAGTTGCCCCTTTACCCGAAACCCCCGGCGGATAATTTGCCGGGCGAAGTATATCATTTCTTGATTCAAGATAAGGGAGTATATCGCGCCTATCCCATATGTGATTTCCACTGGTTATACAATTTATGCCGTATCGGAAAAGTTTGTCCGCTAAGTTTTGAGTAAGCCCAAAACCGCCAGCGATATTTTCGCCGTTCGCTATAGTAAATGTGACCTTCTCGGTTTCAATATAATATGGAAGGCGTTTTAGAACAGCCTTTCTTCCCGGCTTAGCGTAAACATCCGCTATGTAAAGGATTTTCAATTTTGGTCCTTTTCGGGGCTTTATTTTGCGTATTCTACGACCCGCTTTTCGCGAATAACTGTCACCTTTATCTGTCCCGGGTATTCTAACTCTGACTGGATTTTCTGCACGATTTCAGCGGCAAGTGTTTCCGCCTCGCTGTCGGACATAGTTTCAGGGTCCACAATCACCCTTACTTCCCGACCTGCCTGAATGGCATACGATTTAACGACACCCTGGAAGGAATCTGCGAGTTCCTCAAGCTTTTCCAGCCTCTTTATGTAGGACTCGAGCGTTTCTCTTCTTGCGCCTGGACGGGCGCCCGAAATAGCATCAGCAGCCTGGACAAGGATAGTTATGGGTGAGATAGGCGGGACATCCTCATGGTGCCCTAATATAGCGTTTATTACGACAGGATCCTCACCGCATTTTTGTGCGAGTTCTGCGCCGAGCTGTGTGTGAGTGCCTTCAACAGCCTTGGTCACAGATTTGCCGATATCGTGAAGCAATCCCGCACGCTTTGCAAGATTAACATCAAGCCCGAGCTCCGCTGCCATATACCCGGCAAGATATGCCACCTCTTTGCTATGAGAGAGCACATTTTGTCCGTAACTCGTTCTGAATTTAAGTCTTCCAAGCGCGGTTACAAGTTCCTGGTGGAGGTTATAGATCCCGAGCTCAAAGCAGGCTTGTTCGCCCGCCTCCTGGATCATAACCTCGACCTCTTTGCGTGATTTTTCAACTGCCTCCTCAATCCTTGCCGGGTGAATTCGTCCGTCGCTTATGAGTTTTTCCATAGCAAGCCGGGCAATCTCTCGCTTGACAGGGTCGTAGCCGGAAAGGGTGATTGCCTCTGGCGTGTCGTCCACAATAACATCAACACCGGTAGCAAGTTCAAATGCCCTTATATTTCGCCCTTCTCGCCCGATGATTCTGCCTTTAAGTTCGTCTGATGGCAACTGTATAACGGATACAGTGGATTCTGTGGCGACATCCGCGCTGCACCTCTGTATTGCCGAAATGATTATCTCTTTTGCCTCTTTTTCTGCCCTTCGTTCCGCCTCCTCCTTTATCTCGCGAATCATCTGTGCCGCTTCTGCCCTCGCCTGGTTCAAAAGATTATCCATCAAAAGCCGTTTCGCTTCCTCGGAGGTCATCCCGGCAATCTGCTCAAGCTTTTTGTTCTGGCTGGCGATAAGCGCGTCAAGTTCCTCCTCCTTGGACTTAAGCGCCCTTTCCTTTGTCTGGATGGATTTCTCACGGTTTGCGAGGCTCGCCTCTTTCTTGTTGAGCATATCAAGTTTCTTTTCAAGCGATTCCTCAATGCTCTTTAATTCCTTTGACTTCTTCTCAAGTTCCCTGCGAAGATTTCTGGTTGAGCGTTCAAAGGCGGCTTTGCTCTCAAAAAGTTCCTTCTGCGCCTTTATTTCCAGTTCTTTCCTTTTGATTTCAAGTTCTCGCTCGGCGTTCTGAAGAATCTCCCGCGCCTTTAGTTCAGCCTCGCGAATCTTCGATTTACCAATGCTTGTTCTGATTATAATGTCGACCACCGTGAAAAGCACAAGCAGAAATGCAGCTGTCACAATGATAGCTATATTCATATAAGCCTCCTCCATTAAGGAGTCCTGCTCATATAACAGAACCCGTATACAGTAATTTTAAGCGAGATAATCCCGGGAAAAATGGTTAAGGGGGAACTTTATTCTTTACCGCTTTTCAGGGAACCCTCGGTCTGCTCCGCTATAATTCTTGAGTATCTCTCAAGTGAACTCATTATTTCGTCGTGCTCTTTGCGGAGCTTGAAATAATCATCTGCTATATTTAAGGCCGCGAGGATAATGGCGTCAAGGTTTGTTGGTGTATTTTCCAGTTGCTTTTTTATTTTATCATCAACATAATTCACAAGTTCTAATATATATTCTTTATCCTCGCTTGTTTGAAGGGTATATTCCCTGCCGGCGATTTTCACCTTTATTCTGGTTTTCCCTTCCTCACCCATTTTTCTCCAGGGACACAAACGCCTATTCTTCCAGCCTCTTCAGTTTTTCAAATACCTCGCTGAGTTTGCTGGAAAGAATCTCTCGCTCCTCTTTATATGATGATAACTCGGTCTCAAGGGTTTCCTTGAGCCGCTGGTTTTCTAATGACAGTTCCTCTATTCGGCTTTTTGATTCTATAAGTTCTTTCTCTGTCTCTGCAAGCCTATCTTGAATGGTCTGTTTTTCCTCCTTTAATTTCGCAACCATTTCAACCAATTTATCTACTTGTTCCAAAAGTTTCTGAAGGCTTTCTGGAACCATATCTTACTCCTCTCTATACCTTATAAGAATTATAATAAAAAATTTATTCAATTTGGCAAGCGAAATTTTTTGAAAATTGCTTTTTCTCAGAATATCACCGGGTTATTTTAAAAAATGGCATAAAATTTATTTAAATCGTCCGTGTATTTTTACCTACTGGTGCGTGAAATTCCCCACCCGGATATAACCCATTTTCAAGAGATGGTTTGATTGGATTCCTCAAAAATGGGGAATATTCCCCAACGAATTTGTTCGCAATTAGCGTAATTTATTATATATCAATTAGTTATAGTTTGGCACGATTATTGCTTCCACATTAATTGGAAAGGAGAACATATGGGAAGGAAGATGCTTCCGCGGGTTCTCAAGAAATGCGAGCGAAAGGGATGCGAGAACACATTCATTGTCAAAGTCGGGGCTACTTACCAAAAGCGTTATTGCTCTTCGCGCTGTGCTGCTATCGCAAATAGTGGTAAGAGGGAAAAACGCTCGAGCAGGAAGTTTCGTTTTGGTTGCGGGACCACTACTTATGTGCGTGACGCTTACACATTGAAAGATCTTCAGGAGCTGCCCGTGAACTTTGCAAGCGGTTCTGGCGGGAAGTTCGCTGATGTTTGCAATGCGATTCTTGCGGGCAAGTTCAGCTTTGTTGGTGTGTGAGTGTAACTTTTGGGTGACGCTCGCAGTAAAGTGTTTCGTTGTCTTCGATTATATTATAGTTCTATGAATTTGCCTGCCTAAGTTGTACTTGATAATAAAATTTGCTTGACATTATTTTAGGGACGAATATTTTATAGCAAATTGTTGGAGGCTAAAATGTCAAAAAGATGTGAAATATGTGGCAAGGGTTCGGGGGTTGGTAATAAGGTCAGTCACGCAAACAATAGAACCAAACGGAGATGGTACCCGAACCTTCAGTATGTCCGTGTCCTTATCCAGGGGAAGGTAAAAAGACTCTGGGTTTGCACGCGCTGTATAAAGGCTCAGAAGGTTGTGAAAGCTATCTGATCCTGAATTGAGGTTCATATTCTTATTTTTTGGTGCGGGTTTGATTTCGGTACTTTTGGTGCGAGTTTTATATGCAACTTTGAGTTTCTGCCGGTTTGGGTGTAATTTATTCGGACCCGGGATTTTTCGCACATTATAGTGTTTAGCCGGGAAAATAATTTTGTTTCTGAAAGATTCCTCTTGCCAAAAAATTATCTGCGTTTTATATTTAAATTGCGGGCGAGGCGGTGAGATACTTTAGGACCTCTAACAAGTTTATAATGAAGGTTATCCCTTGGGGTTGAGCTAACGCGGTGACCCACAGGTTTCTCTGTGGCGAGCGAAAGCAACTAAACCCCGAGTGATTATAAAATCCTTTATCTTATGGGGACCGCTGAGGTTTCCTAAAAATTCTCCCCTTGCCCGCAAAATTATTTATTATATTATTAAACTTACCCGCAAGAAGATGCGCGGAATTGAAGCCAATGGCGCCCCCTTTTTGGGACAACAATAATGCTACAATAAGATGATTTATGACTACAGAGGATTCCACAGGTTTAACAGTTACATCCCCGTTATACAATGTTGATGGTAGATATAGTTCTTACGCCGATTATATTCCGTATCTAAAGCAGATTATACCTTAATATGGTTTAAATATGCCGATCAACTTTTTCCCTCTTTTATTTAAAAAGAGCAACCCTAAACAAATATCTATGAAAAATGCTTCCGCGTTTTTTGTCTTGGTCTACCTTTTAATAGCCCGGCTCGCGATCTGTGGTGAGAACGACAAAATTGAACTTGTTGTGAGTTCTCCCCTCGGAAGCGAACTTGAGGATGCACGCTACCATAACCCGCTTGATGCCTGGGCAAAGATGTTTGACATTGCGCAAAAAACTATTGATATTTGCGCCTTCTATATGCTTCACTACCCGGATCCACGAAGCAAAGGGCAAATAGTGGAACAACTCTATGCCAGAATTGAATCAGCCGCAAACCGTGGTGTAAAGGTGAGAATCCTCCTTGATTATCCTGTCTATGCCAGCGCTGAGGACAAAACAGCTTATCAGGAGACGCCCAAAAGACTTTCACATCTAAAGAATGTTGAGGTTCACTTCGTCACAATTGGGGCGGATAGCGAGGATCCCGAAAACGAGGACGAAAGCGGTATGATGCACGCAAAGTATTTTGTCGTTGATTCGCTTTATTCATATGTCGGTAGCCAGAACTGGGGCTACAGTGCGCTTGCCGATAACCGCGAACTCGGGCTTAAAATTGAAAGCAGAATTGTCGCAGAGGGACTCCTTACAATTTTCCAAACCGACTGGGAAAATAGTTTCGCTATAGATGAACCACAGAAATACATAAACACAAGCGAAAACCTCACTCGCCCCAAAACTATATACTTTGAAAGCCTCCCCGCATCAGTTGATACAACGATGCGTCCAGAGATAAACTGGATATATTCTGTTGAATCAAGTCCCGCTCAGCTTGATAACCCTGCATTTCCTAATACAGAGGAAACGATACTCCGCCTTATTGAAAGCGCAGATAGCCTTATTGAGATTGAGGTCAATACATATAACGACCCAAAACTGGGCGAAGCGCTAAAGCGAGCAGCGGGTCGCGGAGTTATGGTCAGGTTTATTATTGATGGTTATTTCTATCACAAGGCGAAATGGCTCTTTCGGGCTCTCAACAGGAACAAAAACATTGAGGTTCGCCCCGCAGATATTCGTGAAGCTGGACCAAATCCCGATAGAGGAACTGTCCATTCAAAAGTCCTTATCGTAGATGTGAAGCGGGTTTTTATAGGCTCCGCAACTTATAGCACTTCCCAGCTATACAACAATCGCAATGTCGGAGTCGCTCTTGAAAGCGAAACAATAGCCAAATCCTGCCATAGTATCTTTATGCGCGATTGGACAAGCAGATATGTTCACAAAGTAAAATAAGACTGAAGCACCAGGCATCAAATTCCAGTGCCCACCGGAAATCCGGGAATTGAAATTTTGTTTGGGAAACGGATACAAAAAATTAAGAACTTGTGTAAAAGCGACTTTTTAATTTTAATTATAAGGTAAGTTGCGTCAGCAGACAAAGAAGAAAAACAGAAATACAGATGAAAAACAGAGGAGGCAATATGAGAAAAGAGATTTATCGCGGAGCAATTTTACTTCTCCTTATAGTTTCAATTGCAGGTGCAAGCACATTTGAAAAGATTGACGATGCGTTAAACCGGGGCTTGATAACACGGGAAGAGGCTTACATTTACAAAGCATATGCAGTTTCAGCCCCCTCACAGTTACCGTTCGGTTTTGAAAGTAGCGAACGCGAGAAATGCGCAACCCCGCTCGTGTTGGAACTCCTTTTCAATACTGAGGATTTATCGCCATCCGCAAGGTCAATAATAATGAGCACGCTTTCTCGTCCGATACTCCCAAACCATTTTGATACCCTCCATTTTCGCATACACTACACCCTTACAGGTCCCGACAGGGTTCCAAACGAGGCTTATGTCCATAAGTTCGCACAGTACTTTGAACAGGTTTACCGCCACCTTGTGGTTGAACTTGGGTACCTACCACCCCCCTCGGATGGGAGCGCCGGCGGGAACTCCCTTTACGATGTCTATATTAAATCCATTGGTGTGTATGGTTACACAGAGCCTGAGGCTCCCGCTCCACAGCCATGGAACGACTACACAAGTTTTATCGTTGTGAACAATGACTACACAGGTTTTTACACCTCAGGCGATAATGCGATGAAGGTCACAGCAGCGCACGAGTTCCATCATGCAATTCAGTTCGCATACAATGTTTACGCTGACAGATGGTTTATGGAGTGCTGTGGGGTCTGGAGCGAGGAGGAAAATTACCCCGCTATAAATGACTGCTATCAGTATCTCACGGCTTTCTTCAATAATCCTCAGGTCTCGCTCACGGACGCGTCAAGTGAAATGCACAGCTATTCTACATTCATCTGGGCAAAATACCTTGCTCAACATTACTCAACCGATTTAATACGCAACATCTGGGAGAACTGCAAAACCTCTACAGTCCTTTCAGCAATGCAAACCGCTTTGTCCGGGGCAGGGTCAAGCAGGAATGCGGCGTTCAGCGAATTTGCGCGGATAAACTATTTCACAGGTTCAAGGGCAACTCCCCAAAGCTACGACGATGCCAGGGATTATCCCTTGATACGAGTTACCGCAACCCATAACACCTACCCTGTTGAGGGGCGCCGTCCAGCCGATTGTCCATCAGCACTGGCTTGCAATTACATCGAATTCAATTACCCCCCTGGAGCCTCAGGACCGTTCACAATCACTTTTGATGGTGAAAATGGGTATATATGGAATGTCCAGATTATGAAACTCCGCGCTGATTTGACCTATGACCTGCAATCAATAACTTTGAATTCCGTTAACTACGGGCAAATCCAAATAGAGGACTGGTCAAATTATCAAAAGATTGTGATGATCCCGACCGTGTTATCCAGTTCGGGCGATAGCCTTGGGTACTCGTATTCGGCTAATTTTGCAGTCATAACCCCAACCCTCCTTCCGCCAAGAAATCTTCGTGCAATATCAGGGATTTCGGGGCAGGTTCCGTTGATGTGGGATCCGCCCGAGGGCACAGGATTTGAGGAAATATATTATGACGATGGCTCGCCAATGTATTACTATCCCACGGAACGAAACGATATTATGAGCGTTCGGTTTACACCCGCCAATCCCTGCACCGTGAAGCAGGTGAAGCTCTGGTTTGCGAGCGACGAGGAACCCCCATGGCCGGGCTGTGAACTTCACATCTGGGCTGACAATGGTGAAGGCTTTCCTGATTTCACAACCGACCTTATGCCCCCCAAACCTCTTTCGTCAGGTGACTATGCTTTGGTTGACTGGACAGTAGTTGATATAGCCTCGACGCCGGTCGTAATAAATCCAGCGACCGATTTTCATATTGGTATAAAGGCTCCCACAGGCGGAATTTCCGTTTATACCGATGCGGATTCAACAGCCGGGGTTTATCCGCCAAGAACGCTCTTCTACCAGGATAGCGATGGCTACTTCTATAGACTTGCCGGTGATTTGATGATTCGCGCTGGGGTAAGATATATAACATCACGAGCAAAAGCAGGCGTTTTGGAAAACCCCCAGCACATTACAGCAAGGCATTTTTCTCTTCCCACAAGAACCCCCTCACCCATATTTATGCGATTGGCGTTCGTTCATCCTTCGGAACCGCCTATTGAATACTTCGTTTACCGTTCACTTGTAACTGGCGGACCATATAGTTTTATTGCGAGTGTCCCGGGCGATGTCACAACCTATACTGATAATTCTGTAACGGATGGGGTTACATATTATTATGTTGTGAAAGCGCACTATCGTTCGGGCGAATCAGCACCGACAAACGAGGCATCAGCGACCCCCGGAACCCCACCATCAACCTCTGATACCCTGATTGTCGACGACAACAGAAGGGATGTAAGTTTTTACTGGATTCCGCGTGATGCAAAGTTTGCGAATAAGTTTCACACCGCTACCGCCTGTCAGATATTAAAATTGTATTATTTAACAGCAGGCACGGGGGTATTTATACCGAATGTTCATCGATGGACAGGGTCAACTGTTGGCGAGGCGCTTATGCCCAACGAAAGGGTTTCTGGAGAAAACGGTGCCTGGACTGTCTTTGATGTTACGCCTTACGATATTTATGTCTCCGGGGATTTTGTCGTTTCGTTCACAAGTGTGGACACTACACTTGCGCTTGCCGTTGATACATCAGGCGGCGAGGGCATTGGCTGGCAATATTACAGCGGAAGTTGGATTTCAACAAGATTCAAGTACTATATAAGGGTTGAGTTAAGGTATCTCACGAGCGGGGAGACATACACATTTTACGGCGTCGTTAACCTCTCTGATATGCCGCCGTCAAGAGCAGGATCCATAGTTTCGCTTTCGGGAACCAGCTTTGCAGATACGACCGATGCCGGAGGGAACTTCGAGATTCGTGGTGTTCCGCCGGGGATTTACACCGTTAAGGTAAGCCATCCGGGATACACAACATATCAGGATGAGATTGCGATTTACTATAATAGGTACCAGACATTTATGCTTGTTCCGTATGCGCCACCAACAAACCCACCGCGAATGCTTCAGGCACGAAGCTATCTTGACAGCCGAATTGAACTTCACTGGCTATCGCCTTATGGGCAGCCGGGAACTATTGAGGAAATCCACTACGATGATGGGCACCCGAAATACTATTATAACGGTGCGAGAGGCGATATTGAGGATACAAGATTTACCGTCTCCTTCCCTTGCACGCTTTTGTATGTGGCTCTGTCGTTCTACGATTCGTTGGGGCGTTATCCTCGTGTTCGGATACACATATTTGCCGATGATGGTTATGGTTATCCGGACACGAACGCCAATCTCACAACGCCAATAGACACGATGCCCGTACCCTATGAACCAGCAACAGGGTTCCGCTGGACAGTTATTGACCTTAGCGAGCGACACATAGTATTTGCTCCGGGAACCGATTTTCATATTGCGTATAAGCATCTGAATGATCCGCCAGCCCTGCTCTCCGACACATTGCCCTCAGAAAGCCCATCAAGGAGCAAACTTTATGTCGCTTCTTTGCGTTCCTGGCAGGAGCGTTCGGATTATATGACGCGCGCGATTGTCAAGTATTATGGCGGGGCAAAAACTCTTCTTCCTGCACAAAAGAATCCCGCCCCGGCTTCTTCTTTTTCATCAGTTCTTTTAGGGAGCCCACTCACAGGAATTCGTGCGAGCCTGCGACCGGTTGTTGAAATTTTCCGTCCCGCGGGTCTTCTGCGATATTCAATAATACGGGGAACCTCGCCAACGGTCTTGAGCTTTCTTGCCGAAACCACAGATACAATGTATGTTGACTCAAGTGTTACAAATGGCACCCAATACTATTATCAGGTGAAAGCGATATACAGTCTTGGGGAAAGCGAGTTTTCCAACCTTGCGTCAGCAAAACCGCTTGCAAGCGCACGAGAGCCAAAAGTGCTTCTTGTTGATGACGACGGAAGCTGTTACGATGAGCGCGCAGTTGATGAGGGCGAGCTTTATATACAGTATATGAATGAGCTTAGCATTCCGTTTAAGGCGGTTGAACTCTTGCTCGGTGAGGATGGACCGTCGGCTGAGGAGATGGCAAATTATCGTGCCGTCCTGTGGTGGACAGGGATTGGTTATACCGGGGGTGTTACGCTTTCTGAGCGGGACGAGAGCGAACTTGCAAGATATCTTTCTGATGGTGGGCGACTGTTCCTGACAGGTCAGGACTACCTCTGGGATAGATATTTGGGGGTTTCGAGGTTCAGCGCCGGTAGCTTCCCATACGATTATCTCACAATAACCCGTGCCTATCAGGATCAGTGGGAATTCCCGACCGATACCAATATGACGCTTGTCGGGCAGGATTCAACAATTGCGGAGGGTATGAGATTCGGGATTCGGAACCCATTTTCTCGCTGGGCTGTTTATCCGGATAATCTTTCTACTCTGGGGTTGTCTCTATTTTCAATAAATCAGCCATCAGGTGCGATGACGGGTTTCCCTGCGGTTCAGGTTTCGCGAGGAGCGTTCAAGGTGATATTCTCAACGATGCCGCTTGCTTCTATGGTTGACCGCCCACCAAATTCATCGCGGAGAGAATTCCTTCGCAGGATGCTTTTGGATTTCTTCCAGATCTATCCCCCCGCCGAGGTGGATGTTAGTTATCATGTCTTGCCAGGCTGGAATCAAATCTCAGTGCCAGTCACAAAGGCAAATATGCACTACACGAATATTTTCCCGCCAGCGATCATAGTTCCGCCGGTATACTCGTACAACACCGACAGGAAGGTTTACGAGCGCGCTGATACGCTAAAGCCTGGCAAGGGGTACTTTGCGCTGTTTATGCGGGATACCACATTTGTTGTTCGCGGTCAGCCTGTACAAAACTACACATTGCCACTAAGTGGCGGTTGGAATATGATTGGTTCTGTTATTGCTTCGCATCCTGCAACCGAGCTTTCCACGACCCCAGCCGGCATCCTTCTTCCCCAGGTTCACTGGTACAATCCTGGTTTAAGACGCTACGAGCAGGTAACATCGATTGAGCCCGGAAAGGGATACTGGGTTTTGGCGATGTCCTCAGCAGTGCTCAATTTCCCCGGTCCCGGGAGGATGAAGGAAAGTAAGGAGCCAGAATTTGTTGCGGTTCTTTCGGGCGATGGTTTTGAGCTTAAGTTGGCAGCGGGCGAGGAGTATATTGTGCCAGTTCCGCCTTATCCGCCTATGACCTATCCGGTTGCGACTATTGTTAAGGATAAGATTGAAGCAATTGCCTGTGCTTCAAGTGGCGAGTTTGTTATTCGAGCGTACGAAAATATTGAGGCTAAAGTTACCCTTTCAAAGGGCTATACGCTTACAGTTGATGGCAAAAATCTTTATTATGACGGAGGGCTTATCAGGCTTGAAAAGGGCTACCACACCGCCAAACTGGAGAAGCCATCTTCGTTTCTTCTTTATGGGAATTATCCCAATCCTTTCAATACGAGCACAATTATAAGCATTTTTGTGCCTGAGAGGTGTGATGGCAGATTTACTATTTATGACCTGCTTGGACGGGTTATGCGGGTATCCACGATTGAACTTAAGCCCGGCAAAAACGATATAAATATAGTCGCAGATGGACTTTCATCGGGGCTTTATTTCTACAGAATTGAACTTGCAGGATCGGTTTTGGCTGGCAAAATGCTACTTTTGAAATAGTCTTGTATGAAGAACCTTATAGCGATATTTGTAATTTTGCCCGCTTTAGTCGGCGCTTCTGAAAGACGGCACTGGGTATTTTTCAGGGATAAGGGGGTGTATACAAAGTTTGATATTGCTCGCCTTAGTGAGGGGTATCCTCAGGAATGTGTTCGGAGGCGGGCAAGGGTTGGCGCCAGTTTTGACGAATCCGACCTTCCGGTTTTTGAGGAATATATAAGGTCTGTTGAACAGGCGGGGGGCAGGATTCATACGGTATCAAAGTGGCTTAATGCTGTAAGCATAAATGCGAGCCCCGAGGTGTTAGCGCAAATTGAAACTTTCCCGTTTGTCCGCAAGATAACACCCGTTGGCTGGTTTTATAGGGGGAGCCCTGAGGAGCCTGTGAGCGCTATGCCACTAAGGGTTGATTCTATCTACGGCGTAAGTTACAATCAATTGAAAAGCCTTGACATTCCGACACTCCATTATTTCGGATATACTGGCAGAGGGATAAGGATTGGCGTTTTTGATACCGGTTTTAATCTTCAGCACAGATGCTTTCAAAGGGTAAATATTATTGCGGCTTACGACTTTGTGAATAACGACACTATTGTTCACAATGAGCCGGGGGTGGATGCCGAAAGCCAGCATAACCACGGTACTATGGTTTTGTCGCTTATAGCGGGATATGAGCCGGGGTATTTTATTGGCGGGGCGTATGGTGCGGATTTTATTCTTGCGAAAACCGAGGACATATCATCGGAGACGCCTTTGGAGGAGGATAACTGGATTCGTGCGGGTGAATGGGCGGAATCGCTCGGGGTGGATATAGTTACAAGTTCGCTTGGATACTGGGATTGGTATGTGCCATCGCAGATGGACGGTCGGACCGCTACAATAACCGTTGGTGCTTTGAGACTTGCGAGGCTGGGGGTTCTTGTTTGCACAGCCAACGGGAACAGTGGACCAGGTCCTGTATCTATCGTTGCACCTGCTGATGCGGATTCGGTAATCTCTGTTGGCGCTATTGATATGGACGATAGTGTTGCGGTTTTTAGTTCCCGCGGTCCAACTGCTGATGGGAGGATCAAGCCCGACCTTGTTGCGCCCGGTGTTTATGTTGCAGTCGCTTTGCCAACGGGTCCTTCAGATTATCTCCTGGGATCAGGCACATCCTTTGCAACCCCTATAATGGCTTCCCTTTGCGCCCTTATCCTTCAGATTCACCCTGACTGGCAACCAATGCGCGTTATTGAAGAACTCAAACGCACATCAACTTTCACAGAGGAACCCAACAACGATTATGGCTGGGGAAAGCCTAACGCTATTTTTGGCTCGGCTCGTGAGGATTCAGCAACATATATTTACTTCCTCCATCAGGGATGGAACCTGGTCTCATTCCCGGTTTATGTACGGGATGGTTTTCGTTTTCCGGCTCAAATCGGGGGGTTTTATGCCTATAATGGGCGCGCCTACGAGGAAATGGATACCCTGCTCGTTGTTGGTGCTGGATATTTCGTGCTGATGGAAAGAGATACTGTTGTGAGGGTTTCGGGCGAGCCTTTCAGGAGTGCGAGCGTATTATTGCATAGAGGCTGGAACCTTATAGGTGGGGATATTTCTTATCACGATGAGCGGCGAGTTGGGATAAACCCACGCTCGGCGATTTATCCGGGTTCCCTTTACCTCTACGATGCTCTTGAAAAAAGATATAGACCAGCAAAGGGCACAGGACCTACAAGGGGTTATTGGGTATTATTGAACGGGGACGCAGTATATATGTTTGGGCGATAATTTTTTAGGAAAGAGGGCATGAAGATGAAAAGGCTTGAGGTTTTGGGTTTTGTCTTGATTGTGCTTATTTCTCTTGTATTCGATTTTCTCTATTTCAACTACACGACCGATGATGCGTTTATTTCTTTCAGGTACGCGAAGAATCTCGCGGAAGGCAAAGGGCTTGTTTTTAATGCTGGTGAGCGTGTTGAGGGGTACACAAATTTCCTCTGGACAATTTTAATGACGCCCGCGTTTTTGCTGAAAGTGGACATACTTATCTGGCACAAGATAATCGGTATTATATTTTCTGTTTTGACACTTTTCTTTTTGTGGCGCGCAGGATCTAAAATCCTCGGGCTGATGAAATCCTCGCTTCCAACCACCTTTGCGCTAATCCCGCCTTTGCTTCTCGCCTTAATCCCGTCTTACGCGATTTACACAGTGAACGGAATGGAGAACCCGCTTTTCACATTTTTGTTGACCCTTTTCGTGTATTTCTTTGTGGAGGAAAATAGGGGATTTGCATCCGGGCTTGTCGCGGGTTTGCTCTCTTTGACCCGCCCTGAGGGAATGATGTTTTTTGCTCTTGGGGTGCTTGTCGCTCTTTTCTACAGGAGAAAGGGGAATTATTTTTCTAATCTTTTTTGGTCTTATCTTGCGATTGTTATCCCGTTCGTTATATTCAGGGCAGGCTATTATAGCGATATTTTCCCCAATTCATTTTATGCAAAGCTTGGGGTGCCTGCCTGGCTGCGGATTAAGAGCTGGGGCAAGGGATATTTAGTTGGGCTTTTTCGTGTATATCCATATACGATATTCGTATGGGCAGCGATTATTGTGATACCGTTGCTTTTTAACAAAGGCTCATTATTTTTGTTCCCGTTTTTTGGGTTTTTTGGCTTCATGCTCTATTCTGTTTATGCGGGTGGGGATATGTTCCCGTATTTCAGATTTTTTGCGCTTGTGCTTCCGCTTGGGGCGCTTTCAATTCTCGGGGGGTTGGTGTATCTTTTTGCTGATACAAAAACGCTAAAGCAAATCCATTATGCATTTCTCATTTTGGCGCTTTTGGTCTGGGGAGGGCTTCTGGTTCGTGCTGGAGTGCAAAATTTCCGCGAACTCAATCGGATTGTTGAGTACAAGCCTTTCAGGACAAGACCGCTTGCTGCACACTGGGATTTCTGGGTCTCCATTGGTGAGCGGCTGAAAGAGATTCTCCCAAAGGGATCCACGGTTGTCGTTCAGGATGTTGGGGCAATCCCGTTCTACTCCGAACTTAATATAATTGACCCGATTGGGCTTGTGGACTCTACACTTGCCCATTTTTTCTTCAGGGAACGCTATAACGATTATTATCAGGGGTATTTGAGTTTTGAAACCTGTTCAAGGGTGCACAAGTTTGTTCGCGATTATATCCTCGAACATCGCAAACCAGAGGCAATCCTTTACCATGTTGATTCAAGAGATTGCAACGACCTGAGCATATCTTTTCATTACCATTATCTCTATATTGACCCACGATTCCTCTCCGATTACAAAGAGCACACGAGGTTCGAGAATCCTGAAAAGAAATGTGTGTATATCCTTTATGTTAGGAGTTCCTCATCCGTTCCCGCGCAAACACCCGAAATAACTACGCCCACAATTGAAAGGCAAAGGGTTCCCAAGAGAAGCAAATCGTATATACTTTATTGAATTGGCCTGGGTTTGACCATTATTTTTTAAGGACTTTGTGTTTTATGTTCTTGGTTATTGCTGCTGGTCGCAATAGAGTGAAGCTTTCCCAATTCCGCGAGAGGTTCGCATTTGGTATCCCTTCCACTATTTTCTCTTCGCGGGATATTTGAGGTATAAGCCACAAGGGGCGAGAAACGAGCCTGAAAAACTACGAACCCCGATCCATAGAAAATCTATTTCCCCCTCGAATACCTAAAAATTTGACTTGACAGCTTATTGGAATGCCCTAATTTTTGGAAAAAAAAGAAAGGGGGAGCGTATGATAATTTGGTCGTTAATTACTTTGGTTCTCGGGGCAATAAATTATGTCTCGCTTGCTAATTATTCTTCGAGTGCTTCACTTGCACTTCCTAAACTGGCGAGCATTGGGGTTATGCTTGTCTCGCTCGGAATTGCGTATAGGGTTTGGTGGGAAAAGAGAAACGGTGAGATCGGGAAACTTAAAAAGCGGGTTGATGAGCTTGAGAAATTGGTGAGGGAAAAAAGCGGTTCATAATCGCTTCGTTCCGGGTGCAAATTTATTTTTCAGTTGTGTTGAGGTTAATTTATAGGCTAAGCGGGGTATCGTATAAATTGCTTTGGGATATCTCATATGCTATAACTTGTGTCTGTTGTTGTGCTATTGTGAGCCTGTTATCGGTTCGTAAATAGGGGCTTCGGATAAGTTTCTTAATATACTTTTTTGTGGTTGGTGCTTAAGCGTTTATGCTTCCAATTCTTATCCCTGGTTATTGTCTCATCGGCTTAATGAAAATATCTCTTTTGTGGAGTAGAACCCGGGACTCGCATTAAAGATGAATTTCGCAGCCTCAAGCGCGCCCGCCGCAAAAACCGAACGTGAAAGAACCTCGTGAGTAATGGTTATATTTTCGAACGGCAGTGCAAAAAGGATCTCGTGAGAGCCCGGTATCTGTCCGGCACGAACAGAATGAATCCCGATTTCCTTATCCTTTCGCAAACAGTTTTTCCCGAAGCGTCCAAAAACTGCAAGATTGTCAAGCGTGGTATTTTGAGCCTCGGCGATAATTTCTGCAAGCCTTAAGGCTGTTCCGCTCGGGGAATCGGCTTTTTGGCGGTGATGGTATTCTACGATTTCAATATCGGCGCGCCCATTAAGGTATCTCGCAAGTTCTCCTGCAAGACCGAAAATCAGATTCATTCCCGGGCTCATATTTGAGGAATAAAGCACGGGGATCTTTTGCGCACCCTGTTTGAATTTTTCGATGTCCCCGGGTTTTAATCCTGTGGTTCCCGAGAGAAAAGGAAGACCATTTGATAGCGCAAACTCGAATGCCTCAATCGTTGATGCTGGGGTGGAAAAATCGATAACAACGGATTTCTCGCTTGCTTGCGGGAAAACAGCCTCAACACGCACGCCCATCTTTTTTCCACCAACGAGTTCGCCGATGTCCTTGCCGAGATCCTGATGCTTCTCTTTCTCTTTAGCCCAGATTATGCGGAATTCATCCGAGGCAAGGATGAGTTTTGCAATTTCCCTGCCCATCTTGCCAAGTGCACCGACAAGAATGACATCAATCATATTAGCCCCGCTTGTGTAAGTGCTTTTTTGATTATTTCAAGGTTTTTTTCTGAAACCGGAGCAAGGGGTGGGCGAAGGTATCCCTCGGATAAGCCCATAAGTTTCATAGCTGCCTTTAGCGGTGTCGGGTTGCCCTCAACGAATAAAGCCTTCATCACGGGGAATAATTTTAGATGAACCCGCTTTGCGGACTCAAAATCGCCTGCAAGGGCAAACCCACAGAGTTTGCTCATATCCGCGGGCGCAATATTTGACACAGTGGAAACCACCCCCTTTGCCCCTATAGCCATCATCGGAAGCGTAAGCGAGTCATCACCTGAAAGCACAGCAATATCACATCCAGCAATGATTGCCGAAACAGCATCAAGCGAACCGCTCGCCTCCTTTATTGCAACGATGTTCGGATGGCTTGACAATTTTATTACAGTTTCGGGCAGAAGGTTTGAGCCCGTCCTTGACGGTACATTATACAGGATGAGGGGCAAGCCGATATCAGCAATCTCCATAAAGTATTTGTACATACCCTCCTGGCTTGGTTTATTACCATAAGGCGTGATCACAAGAACAGCATCAGCACCATTATCCAGGGCGGATTTCGTGAGTCTTTTCGCAACAGCAAGGCTTGAGGATCCCGAGCCGATAATTATTGGCATTTTTCCCCCACATTTTTCCTTTGCGATTTCAAGCAGGCGGATCCGCTCGTCCTCCTCAAGTGTGAACGATTCGCCCGTGCATCCCGCAAGAACAACCCCATTCGTGCCGTTTTGGACCTGAAACTCAAGAAGCCTTTTTAATTCTTCCTCATATAGCTTGCCATCTTTGTCCCAGGGAGTGACAAGGGCAGTAATTGAACCCTGAAACATACCCACCTCCTTTTATTGTTCAATTTTGTAAAAACTCCCCCAAAACGAGCAACACAGAGGATATATGGTTGTAAAGCGTAACAACTATAATAAACCAATTCGGGGGCGGGTGTCAATCTGCGAAAATGGGTTTGCCAAAAGCGATTTTGCGATTTATTTTTAAAAATATGGTAGCAAAACGACTTGAACCGTTTTTGTCGTACCCGTTTGCGGAGCTTGATAGGGCAAAGGCTGAGGCTATTAATAGGGGGGTTAGTGTGATTGATTTTGGCGTTGGGGATCCAGAATCCTTTCCGCCTGAGGAGATAGTTGACATTTTGGCTTTTGAACTTAACAGAAGCGATGCTTATCGCTACCCATCGTATGAGGGCGAGCGAGAACTTCGCGAAAGTTTCTGCGAATTTTTTAGCTGGCGTTACGGCGTGAACCTTGATCCTGAAAGGGAGTGCCTTGTGCTAATCGGCTCAAAGGAGGGTATAGCTCATCTTCCGCTTGCTATTGTGAACCCGGGCGAATTCGTCGCGTTGCCGGATCCCGGTTACCCTGTATATGCATTTGGCGCATCAATTGCTGGAGCAAAATTGCTTCCGTTGAACTTAAGGGAGGAAAATAACTGGCTGCCCGATTTGTCTTTGCTTGCTAAAAATAATGTAAGACTCTGGTATCTGAATTATCCCTCCAATCCGACAACCGCTTTAGCCTCTCTGGATTTCCTTGAGGAGGTAATACGAATTGCGCGACAAAAAGGGATTGTCGTTGTTAACGACGCTGCCTATTCCGAGATATATTTTGATACACCGCCTCGTTCGATCCTTGAGGTAAGGGAAGCTAAGAAGGTTGCAGTTGAATTCCATTCAGCATCAAAGACATTCGGTATTCCGGGTGTGCGAGTAGGGTTCCTTGTTGGGAATGATGAGATTGTTCGTGCCCTTTCTGTTCTCAAGAAGAATATTGATTCTGGGCAGTTCAAGCCGATTCAGCGTGCCCTTGCCTATGCCTACAGGCGCGCAGAAATAATGGATGGGATTCGCTCTTTGTACAGGCACAGACGAGACCTTTTTGTTGGCTCTCTTGTGGGAACGCTGTTCGATGGACCCGCACCGGAGGCGACCTTTTATATCTGGCGAAAAATACCGCACGGGTTTGGGGTAAACAACTCAAGGGGGTTTACAAAATTCTTGATAGAAAAACTTGGTATTATTGTGCTCCCGGGGGTAGGAATGGGAGAGGGTGGAGAGGGGTATATAAGGTTTTCGCTTACGCTTCCTGAGCCCGATATTATTGAGGGATGCAGGAGGCTTGCGAGTTTAACCCGGGCTGCGCTTTAGGGGCAAACCCTATGATTGGGCGCGATATTCTTATTTATTATTTTTCGGGCACGGGAAATACATTAAGAGTGGCTAAGGTGATTTACGAAAGATTATTTAGCAAGGGTTTCAATGTCAGGCTTGCAAACATAGAAAATGGCAAGGATGCCGGGCACGAAACTTTTTCGTGTTATGGATTTGCGTATCCTGTTTATGCTTATGGTGCGCCGAGGATTGTGGCAAATTTTATTCGTTCGCTTCCTTGTGGGGATGGCAAGGCAAGCTTTGTTCTTTTTACTATGGCTGGCTGGAGGATGAAACGCGAAATTGCGACCGGATTTATTTTAAGCGAAATCAAAAGAATTCTTAAGAAAAAGGATTATAAATTTATTGGTGGCAAGGCGATTTTGGCGCCAGAGAATTTTAGCGTGATGTATAATCCGCCGGGGGTTGAGCTTGCGCTAAGGATTATGGACAGGGCTCAGATAGCGGCAGAGGAGTTTATTGATTCTCTTGTTGCGGGAACTTTCAGGCAAAAGAAATGGTTCTTGATTGATTATCCGATTTGGAAGCCGATTTATTTGTTTTTCCGGCTTGCACTAAAGTTGGGGGTTGTTTCGCGGTTATTCACGGTTGACAATCGGTGCAATGGTTGCAGGATCTGTGAGCAAGTGTGTCCGGTTGGGAATATAAAGATTGTTAACGATAGGCCGGTTTGGGGTTCTATATGCGAACTCTGTTTCAGGTGTATAAATCTTTGTCCTTCAGGAGCGATTAATTATACCTGCCTCACAAAAACTCGTCGGCGCTACTGTGAGCCACATTTAGAGTTAGTTGAGGTTTTGCGAAGGTACCCCGGGAAAAATTCCCTTGACAACAAGAGGCTATAGAATTATTTATTTGTGAGGAGAAGGCAAAGAAGATGGGGAAATAGGTAGTCTTAGGTTTCTTGAAATTAAGGGGTTGTTTAAAGGATATCGACGAAAGAAGATTTCTGTGTTATGAAGTTTCGGGATCTAATAAGCCTTTACGAACGCAAGAAAGAGAAATATGGTGCTGATGTTTTTATGCATATCTCTGAATTATTACGAGAAGCGAAAAAAATTCACAAAAAGGATTGGGAGAAATCGCCAACCCCCAGCAGGGACCATGAGCAATCCTGGCGTGCTTTTAAAGGCAAAAATTTAGAAAAATTCAATGAGCTATCATATACTTTTAGCAAGTAAAGAGAATTTTGAGATTTGTATAGAAAAGGGTGTTTACGGAGCCGTAAAGTCATCTTCAGATAAATTAAATGCTGAGGTTATTTCTTGTACTCTTGGAATAAAGCAGGGGGATTTTATTTTTTTTCTATGTAAAAAATATTGGCATTTATGGTCTATGGAGGGTTACCACTCCTCCGTTTTACGACGAAGAAAAAATCTGGCAAGATAAAAATCAAAAATATCCTTTTCGATTTTGTTTTGAACCCGTAATAAGAAAATTTACAAAACCAGTGGCGCTGAGCGACATTTTGGATTTAAGAGATAAGGGGAAAATTTGGACTTTTGACTTTGGTTCGTTGACAATGAAAAATCAATATACCGTTACTACCGATGAAGGAAAAGAAATAATTCGCCTTCTATTAAGAAATAATCCTGTATTTATACCAGCGGAGCAGATTAAGAATCCCTACAAGCCAAAGGAGCCAAAGTTTATTCCTTTATTATTAGAATGCGATAATCAAGGAAGAATAAAGTACGAAGGATTTTTAAATGCATGGTTTATGAAAAGTTTTAGTGACAATAAATTGAAAGATTTAATTGGGGATTACAAAGATTTTATAAATTATGTGCCAACCTCTTTTAATAAAGTAATGGATATATTTTTAACCCATGTTACACCAATTGATTCCGTTGAAATTCTTCACAAATTTACATGTATAGAATTAAAAACTGACATTGTGACTGAAGAAAATTTAAACAAATCATCAGGTATGAAAATTGGTTAATTAGAAAATTAGCGGATGGTGATTCGGAGATGGTTCAAAGTATTTTGGTTGGTTTTGACTTTGATGAAAGAGTATTGAATTATCGCGAAAAAAGGAAACTTATAGAGGAAAAATCAGTTAGATTAATAAAATATAGAGTAGATAGAGAAAGAAATGATATTTTATTAGAAGAAGTATGAAAAGAGCAAAGTCAAAAGTAGTCAATAATAAGAAAATTAAAGAACTTTTTGACGAGTTTGTTCAGGAAAATCGAATTAAAAAAACCAGGAAGAAAAATTTTGAAACTTTTTTGGAATTTCTTGAAATAGATTTCTACGATTGGATAAAAGAGAATTTGAGAAGTTATTTTAAAGAATAGCCCGCAAAATTTATAGAATCTTAAAGCCCGGAAAAGTAATGGGGTGGTTAATCGGTGATCAATGGGTAAAAAGGAAATTCACACCTGTAGGATTTAGAATTTATCAGATGTTAGTTGAGAATGTGGGTTTTGAGCCTATCGATATAATTTGTGTAGCAAGGAGAAATCAAAGTTCAAACACCAGAATTTGGCATTACCGGGCACAAAAATTCAATTTCTTTTTACGGGGATTTAAGTATTTAATTTTGGTAAGAAAACCTGACGGTAAAAAAATGGAAAGGCCATCAAAAATAGAATGGAAGAAATATAAATAAAATAATATGCTAACACAACGAGAAAAAATAATTAAAAAAACAATAGAAATTTTGGAAAATCACTCAAATGGACTTAGATATTCTGAATCAGTTCGCGAGATAAAAAAATCAATTATCCGAACTGATAGTTGTTTTACTAAAGAGTTGTTTTAAAGCATTACTTATCTTTGAATCTGCCCAATTAACGGTTTTGATTCTGTTTTGGTTTGATATCAAAGTAAACAAAGCATAAAATCATCCCTCAGCCTCAAAAGCCAGAAGGCAGCTCTATAAATGATAGAAAAGTTTTGCCTTTAAAAAGGGCTTGACAAAAAATTATTGTGAAATTTATTTAATGTGGATAAAAACAGAACCCCAAAAGAAGGATAACAAAAAGGAGGAATGATGAACTGGCGGAACGGACTTTTGGTATTTCTATTCTGTTTGGTAGCCTTCACTCCTGCTTTTGCGCAAAGGGATACACTTTTATTCGAGAATTTTGAGGCGGGATGGCTACCGGCAGGATGGGACACAATAAATGGTGGGGACGAATCACCTGCACGCCGCGACACAAACGACTGGCACTGGCAAAGGGGATCAGCGAGGCCACTTACAGATAGTATGGTTGCTGCAATTTATTGGGGTGGCGGCGGAATCCCTGCAGAGCATCACGATGACTGGCTAATAACGCCGCCTATAAACTGTTCAACCTACGATACCATATTCTTTGGCTTCTGGCATTATTTGCTTCACTTTGCTGCTGGTGTCACTAACGCCTTTGTCCTGCTTTCGCGCGATAATGGCGCAACCTGGACCGATACATTATTCCACTACGATAGCACAAGAACGGACGAAACAGTTTTTATTAATATAAGTTCCCAGGCACGAAACTCTCCGCAGGTTAGAGTAGCTTTTGTGTACAAATCTTTTAACGATTACTACTGGCAGGTTGACGATATTCTGTTTTTGGGGAGCGGCTTGCGCGAGCCCCGTCCACCCGACATTACCCTTACCTGCATTGGCAACCAGGACCCCGGAGCAGCGGGCTATCCAGTAACAGCAACGATAACCGACCCAAGCGGTGTGGATACCGCGAGCGTGACCTTGCACTACGGTAATTCCTCAACAGGACCCTGGACAGCCATCCATATGACAAATGTCGGTGGCAACGATTATTCTGCAAGCGTACCACCTACCCCATCCTGGACACATATCTATTATTATGTTTCGGCACGGGACCGCTATACCACCCCATCAACCGGCTATTCAGACACCTGTGATTTCTGGGTTCTTGGGGATTATTATGCCTATGATAATACCGACATTTTCCCTGAAACACCGACTTATAGCTGGATAGAATTGGATCCGGATTCTGGCGGGGGCGGGATAAATGTCGGGCTTGATGGTAGGGACGATGAGTATATTAATAGGCCTACCCCATTTGCGGTAAGGCTATGGTCAACAAGTTTCAATACTATGTGGATTTCCACAAATGGCTGGGTGTCCTTTGGTCCGGACCCGGGGAGTTCTAGTTTTACCAACTATGGAATACCAAGCTTAGCTGGTCCTGAGGCTGTGATAGCAGCGATGTGGGATGATCTATCGCTTACATTAACCGGACACATTTTCTACTATTATGATTCTCCCAATCACAGGTTCATAATTGAATATGAAAGTATTGGTTATTGGGGTGGCTATCCGCCTGTGACCTTTGAGATCATTGTTTATGACCCCGAATATTATCCGACCCCGGGAATGAATTCGCCTGTGGTGATTCAGTATAAAGAAGTTGGTACGAGAACCAATTATTGCACTGTGGGTATAGAGGATCTTTCCGGGACGCGTGGGTATCAATACCTGTACAACGGTACATACAATCCGGATTCCGCGCCACTTCAAAACCGCCGTGCAATAAAGTTTACAACGATTGCTCCCCCACATGGTGTGCTCACCGGACGCGTAGACCTTCTTGGCAGGTCGGATGATAGTGGAGCTGAGGTAACTATTCTGGAGCTCGGTATACACACATACACTGACCCTTCGGGGCGGTTCTTGTTTGAACTCGTTCCACCAGGAACCTACACTGTGGTTGCGAGCTATCCGTATTTCTTCCCTGATACCGCTCGCGGTGTTGTTGTGGCGTTGGATGAAACAACAACGGTCAACTTCAGGCTTACACCAATGCCTCTCGGATACATTAGCGGATACGCTGACCTTGAGGATACCCCTGGCGCAGACGCAGGCATTATTGTAAGGCTACAGGGGACCGATCTTGTGGACACGACCGACGCTACAGGGCATTATTTCTTTGATAGGGTTACAGCCGGAACTTACGCAGTCCTTGCAACAATGCTGGGGTATCTGCCCGAAATCTCCGGTGTGTTCAATGTTATAGCTGATGAGACAACATATGTTGATACCCTTGTGCTTGAACCAGTTGACGCGTACTACAGCGAGAATTTCAACACGACAAATGGCGGGTTAATTGCTGACCCGGCTCGCAATGGCTGGGAGTGGGGAAGACCTACCGGAGTAGGTCCAGCAACAGCCCACTCCGCACCGAATTGCTGGGGTACCATAATAGGTGGAAATTATGCAACCAATCTTGCTGACTGGTCGCTTATCTTCAGGCTCCCGCGGGCTACCTCGTATATTAGATTCTGGCAATGGTATTACACAGAGGCAGGCTTTACTGCGGGATATGATGGCGGGAATATTCTTGTATCTACTGATGGTGGCGTTCACTGGACATTAGTTGAGCCCGAAGGTGGATATGATGGACTAATAAGTACTGGTTTCCAAAGCCCAATAGCCGGGCAACCAGCATTCTTTGGCAAATCCGGTGGAGGAGGAACACCACAATGGGTTCAAACAGTAGTTGACCTTACACCTTTCAACGGGAATGTCACACACATTCGTTTCAGGTTTGCATCCGACAACTCCATGAGCGATTATCCTGGATGGTATATAGATGACCTTGAGGCATGGGGTTGGAAGACAGGAATCCTTACGGGTTATGTATACGATGCAGAAACAAGAGAGCCAATTTCGGGTGCTACTGTGAGAGGCGCTGGGCACACAGCAATATCGGCGCCCACAGGAAGATATATAATGTATGATGTAGCCGTTGGATATCAAGCCATAACTGCTTATAAAGAGGGCTACTTCCCAAGCATTCAGCGGGCACTGGTTACAGAGTATGACACGGCAAGGGCGAATTTCCCGATGTATAGGCTGAGGGTTTCGCCTGACCCGACAGTTGGTCAGATAAGCTACGCACATACGGATAGTTTCCCGATTGTTATCTGCAACCCGACGAACAATCCTATATCATATACTTTGAGCCCGGATGGTAACCCGTTGAATGTTCGCTGGGATATGATTGGCGGGAATAGTGGCGAGATGAGCTCTGTGGGGGTGAAAGGGACAGGTCGTGAGCCTTTGAGGAAGGGAAGTGCTTCGGTAAGTCTTCCTGTGACCCGCGCAGGCGAACCATCACGAGCAGAAGCACACGCACGCCCAATGGCGCGTGGGGATGTTTTGATTAGCTACCCGATGAGCTACCCAGTTAATTCTGTTTGGGGTGTTGGTGTTCAGAACCTTGATTTCTTCTGGGTTTCCGATGCTATGGCAACAAATCACGACTACCGCTTCAGAGCCGATACAAACGCAACAGTTTATACGGGGCTTCATTACAGGTTCTACTGGACACCCGGAATTCGTGACGGTTTTCCTGCGGATATGGCATGGGATGGGCGAAATATGTGGCAGGTTTCCGCGGGCGGCACAAACAAGATTTACGCATTTGATGTTTTTACAGGAGAAGTTGTGGACTCCCTTGCTGACCCCGCTATGATATGGACATCAACCTGGCAGGTCGGGCTTGCCTACGATCCTGATGAGGATGTCTTCTATGTTGGGCGTTGGTACAGCTGGACAGGAGGCGATGGTGGGACAATTTACAAGATAAAAGGGAAGAGAAACTGGTATGACCCTGGCGCGATAATTGATAGCATATTCAATTCTAATTGTGCCGGGTTGGCTTATCATCCCTCACGGCATACGCTCTTTATTGCGGAAAACACCTCGCCAGACCGCATCGTTGAGGTTGACCCGGAAACAGGCGAAATACTCAAAATCATCCCTGCACCAGGACCTGCTGGTAGTGAATATGGAATGGGCGGGGCCGAGATTGACCAGCTTGGTAGGCTTTGGGTTGTCAATCAGAACGACCAGACCGTCTATGTATTAGACCTTGATTATGCAATTTATCCGCAGGGGGTTCAGGTTCGCCCAACCTCAGGCGTGCTCCCCGCTGGTCTGTGTGATACGATCTGGGTTGTTGTTGAGGGGCACACCCTTGAGCCGGGAAGTCACTCCTTCAACCTTTATATATACTTTGAGGGGCAGACAGTTCCAAGCGAGATTACAGTTACGGTCAATGTTTCTCCAACGCTTAATCGTGGGTGGAACCTCATTTCGGTTCCCGTTTGTCCTGATCCGGATGATATATATATACAGCTCCGCGATGACCTCGTCCCATTCTATATCAATCCTTTGAGAAGTTCAATCTGGCGGCTTAAGCCTGATGAGGGCAGGTATGTTGTTCCAGAGCGCTTTGCGCGTGGTGAAGGATATTATCTTATGAGCTATCAGCCAAATGTTAATTTTGATGTCATCGGGGTACCGTTCACAACGGACACGACTATGTATCTGCCGTTCTATTCTGGTTCGCGTTATCCCGGGTGGTATCTGCTCGGGAACCCGTTCAACCGCGCGATAAACTGGGATGCAACAGTTTATGATCCTGCATTTGCCAATGTTGACCCAACATACTACGCCCTAACAGATCGTGGTTGGGCGACATACTCGCCCTACGCTGCTGGTGGTGCCTCAAAGTGGATTGAGCCGTGGATGGGCTTTATGGTTCGTGTGACCCCGAGCGCAACGGGCTATGGGGTTCTTCCATTCAAGAAAGATGCTGCTACACCGCCACCCGTTCTCAAGACGGCAACCGAGAAAGAGACAAAGAAGGGCACACTTGTTGATATTCCTTTCACGCTCAGGATTTCCGCGATGACATCAAGCGGTACCTGGGATGCCTATAATTATATGGGAGTTAGGACTGGCGCTACTGATGGCGTTGATATATATGATGTACAAAAGCTTGATATGCCGCTTCCGGGTTCTGATCCCACCTTTAAGGGTTATTTCTTGCTCGGCTCATCAAAACTCGCGCGAGATACAAGGGCGTACTTTAACGGGCAGAAGAGCTGGACATTCGTAATTGAGGCGCAAAGCGGAACTAACATAACGCTCGTTTGGCCTGCAAACAGGTTGCCGGACGAGTCTGATGATTCTTATGGTATCCGCAGAATAGATTCCCGTTACAGCTTTACGCTTGTCGATAATCTTACGGGCACAACTCGCGATATGAGGGCAGATACAACATATACATTCACAATGACATCCGCCGGAAGACGAGAGTTCACAATTCGCGTTGTAGCGTCAACTGTCGGAGCGGAGGAACCAGCGAAACTGCCCACAAGTTATGAACTCTCACAGAATTATCCGAATCCGTTCAATAGTGCGACGCTAATTAAGTTTGCGTTGCCAAAGGATGGGGAAGTTTCCCTTGAACTTTACAATGTCCTTGGCGAGAAGGTTAGAACCCTTGTGAATGCTGATAAGAAAGCCGGCTTCTATGAGGTAATCTGGGACGGCAGAAGTGACGAGGGCATTGAGCTTCCGTCCGGTGTGTATCTGCTGAGGATGAAGTCTGGCGATTTCAACGCTGAAAAGAAACTGATGATGCTCAAGTAAAAATTCCCTCTTGACAAAATGGGGGATGGTTATATTATTATATAATCATCCCCCGTATAGAAAAGGGTGCTTACGGAGAGAAGAAAGTAAGGAGGTATAAGGATGAAAAGGTTGCTTGGTAGCATGGTCGTGTTAGCTCTTCTTGTGGGGGGTGCATTTGCGGTTCCACCACCGCCTCACTCGCCGGAGAGCGTGCCAATAGGTCCTCTTGCCATACCGCTTATCGCTGCAGGCGCGGTTGGTTACGGGGTGTATAAGCTCATCAAGAAATAAATCTTAAGACTATTTTCTTTTCCCTCCTACACGGGAAGGTGAACCTTGTGTCACCTCCCGTGTTTTTATTTTATTATTAGAACCTTCCGAATAGCGAAATTAGTTCTCACAGATACAGTATAAAAGTAAAGCCCGGATGGAAAATTTAACGGGCTAAAGCTCAAATTGTGAACCCCGGCTTTAAGCGTGTAGGATGCAGAAAATACGCTTTGCCCAAGCACATTGAAGACAATTACAGAAACCCTTTCGCTTGAGGGTAGCGTAAGAGTAAAATTTACAGAGGAGTTTGCTGGATTGGGGAATGGTTCTGACAGGGCTAAGTCCAATCGCGCATATTCTTTTCCCTCTATTTTAACAGGCGAGGATGTGATAAGAAGGTTATCAATAAACCAGCCCCAGGAATTTTCAGCGCTATCAGAGGCGAACCTGAAAACGATGGAGAATCTTTTGCCGCACAAACGCTCAAGGGAGAAGCAAGAGCGTCGCCAGCCGCTTGTTCCGCCGAAGATTGAATCGCCCTCAAATAGCGGGTTCGACAGATCGGATGGACCATCGTAGCCAGAATTTGGGCGTAATTTCACAAGTTCGCCTTGAGAATCCAGTGCGCAGACATCCCCACCATCAGGATACGGCGTGGAACCCGCACAATCTATGTAATGGTCAAAATATAAATATGCCGAGCTCACCCCGAAAAGGTCAATTTCCTCAAGCACAAGAATGCCAAGGGCATAATCCGGATAGAATTCGTCAAGCCCTGTTGCCCAGAGATTTTCCTCGGGCGGAAGGGATGGCGGAAAATAATATGGATGTCCCCACTCCCAGATGCCCTCCGAAACCCCATGCGGCTCAGTTTGAAAATCCCATCTTATGAAAGAATTAGCAGTAAAGTTTTCGTATCCATCCGCCGGGTAGATTCTTGTATTACCCGCACGGTCGCTTGCCTCTACATACCACTCCACATAAGCGAACGAATCTAATGGACCGGGAATTAAAACTGTAAAATCGTCCCCATTAACTTCGTATAAGCGGGAAATCTGAAATTCCCCGAAATTTACACGATATAATAACTTTATGCTTGAGGTGTCAATCCCGCCCGGATCCCGTATTCGGAGGATTATTCGGAAAAATGAGGCGGAAGACAGAACATTTTTTGGTCGATAAATTGGCTCTATAATTGGAGGTACTCTATCCGCGTAAACATAGAATGTGAAAAGCGACTCCGGCGCGGACGAGGGGATTTTTGTTTTTCTGCCGGCAATATCCTCTGCTTCAATATAATACCGGTATCCCAAAATTGTAAAATCAAGCGGAACGAAATCACAGTAAAAGCTGTCGGAATAATCAGGGAAGGAGTTGAGGCTTAATGTTGTTTCGTTTTCTGCAAAGAATATATGTGCTAAAACCGAGGATGGGTTCAAGGGAGCAGAAACAGGCACAACCCTGCAAGCAATCCGAACAGAGCCATCGAGGGTATCTGAAAATGGCGTGTGCCATATAAATGGTGCCCGTTTTGAACGCGGGACGAAGGCAAAGTCGTCAATATACCAGCCTGGGCGAGGCGTATTATTATCGGAACCAATCCTGAATAGGAAGATGAAACGCGAACCCGAGTAACGCGATAGGTCGAACTGAACCTGGTGCCACTCGCGCCCAATCTGTTCTCCGCTGAATGCGGGCAATCCAGCAAAGGCTGTATCAAAACTGTCAATTACGCCGGTGTAATTTTCCGTTGGTGTTATGAGTTCAAACCTCCCCTCGTCAACCGAAAGCCAAACATTCCCACCATCCCACCATCCTGATGAGGTTGCCTCAAAATCATACCAGTGCCAGAAGGCAACAAAAGGTGAATCAATCTCCGATGGCTCAAAAGCAGGTGTTATGAGCCAGCTATTTGCCCTATCAGCGTAATTCCCGTAAAGATTTGTTGCCCAGCATTTACTACCTGAACGAGCATTTAAGGGTCCGTTGGCAAATCGTGGCGTTCCCCATTGCCAATCCCTGCCAGCGGTCGGCTGAAAGAGACTGTCGGTTTCAAAATCTATCGCGCGATGAATGAACAAGGCAATACGCCTTTTGTCTGTGAAAATTGTTCGCCGTGAGGATATGTAACCTACAGCCCCCGCAGTAAATTCAAGCGGAACATTTACCGGAAGGTCAAGAATAACAATTCCAGGGCGCTCAGGTGGGCTTTCGTAATAAGAGCCCTCAAATTCGACAAAACCACCGGGTATTAGCTCCCCATTATCAAAATCTCTAATTTCGATATTTGTGGTTCGCGTTGGGATGGGTGTTAGGGTGATACTCCTGGAGAAGACGGAATCGGGCTGAAGATGAAAACGGAGTGTCTCCGGGATAGTGAAGGGAGAATTGAAGACTGCGGTATAATTGCCGGGTGCGGGAAGGTCTACCGAAAATCCTCCGCCGGGGTTTGGATTTATTGTTCGCGGTGGGTTAAGAATTTTTACAGGGCAAACCGGAGAGACGCTACCAGCGAATGTGCCAAAGCGATCGCCCATTGCCTTTTCAACTGCGCGCAGGGCATTTACTCGTCCGTATCCCGAAAGTGTATCCGGACCAGCCACCCATATATCCTCAGCAGTGCTCAGGAGAATTGATTTCACAGAATCGGGATCAAGATAAGGATTTGCCTGTAGCATAAGTGCCACAGTGCCCGAAATATGAGGGGTAGCCATTGAGGTTCCGTTCCATCCGCTTTCGTAGCCGCCGCCAAGGACAGAAGAAAGGATATTTTTCCCCGGGGCGCAGATGTCAGGCTTAAGAAGTCCTGGCGGGTATGGATAATCATAGTAGGGGTAAACATCGCTCCAGCTAACCGGTCCCACACTTGAGAAATCAGCCACAACATCGCTACCATCGGTTGCTCCGACCGTTATTGCCGATGGAACATCGCCCGGGGTTCTCACGCTATTTGGTGCTGGTGTTTCATCGCCCTCGTTCCCCGCACCAGCAACCACTACAAGCCCTGCTGCAATAGCATTATCCACAACCCTGCGCCAGGTAGACCTATCCGGAGAATCCGAATGCCGCCAGCCTATTGAAAGATTAGCAACATTAGCGCCAATTACAAGCGCATACTGAATCCCTTCCCAAGCCCAGTTTTCCTCACCATTCCCGTTGTGGTCAAGCACTTTGAGCGGAACAAATTTTGCCCCAGGCGCAACACCAATGATACTTCCCACGAGCGAATCCCCGCAAGCACTGCCACAAACATGTGTGCCGTGTCCTTTCTGGTCCATTGCATATGGTGTTCGCGACACAAAATCCCAACCATAGACATCATCAATATAGCCGTTGCGGTCGTCGTCAACGCCGTTCCAGGGGATTTCCCGGGGATTTTTCCACACGCGATTTACGAGGCTCGGGTGATGATAATCAACGCCTGTGTCAAGAATTGCAATAAGGACGCCCTCGCCATTAACAGCGTAGCGATTCCAGACCATCGGTGCCCCGATATGCCTTACTCCCCAGGCGGTTTCAAGCGGACTCAAATTCCAGCCAGGGCTCCATATGAGGGCAGGTTTCCTCCTCCTCAGTTCCATTCTCTCAATTGACGGCTCATCCTCAAGATGCAGGATAAGTTCCCTTTTGGCGTCAACAATCACCGCGTTCACAATGAAAAGCGAAATCAAATTCTTAAAACTATGTGGTTTAGACTTTATCTTGGCAATAAGTCCGCCCTCAATTTCGGCTGCGCGTTTCTTAAGATATTCAATAGATTTTTCTCTTCTCTGGTTTACAGGGAGAACTTTAAACTGCTCCAGTTCAGCACTGCTTGTCTGTTCCCTGAAAATTATTACTATGGGTATGAATTCGTCTGGATTTGCGGAGGCTAATTTTTGCGCAAGCTCGCCTGATATACTTGCACCCCAAAGGAGGTATGGGGAAATGAAAAGAAAAAGTTTGACAAGTGATTTCATCTTGTAAGCCTCATCACGAAGGCGTCAAAGAAATCTTCCCCCTCCACGCTCGCAAAATAGATGCCATCGACCTGTTTGTTGCCATTCTTGTCCGTGCCATCCCAGTTAAGTTCGTATTTTCCCTTCGCAAGAAACCCCTCAAAAAGCACCTTTACCTCTTTGCCTTCAAAGTCGTAGATACAAACCCGAAGCGTTTTCCCGTTCTCAAGCACAAACTTGATAGAGCTATCCTTACAGTCGCTGCGAGACTGAAGCGAATCCGATATAAGGCTTAACTGCTTTTTAGCAAACTCGGCTTTGTCGGATTTGGGATATTCAGCGAGGAATTTCTTGTACAGAATGTGTGCCTCTGCGTAGGCGCCCAGATTCAGATAAACCTCTGCAAGGCTTGCAAGAGTCAGTTCTGATGGGTTAATATGGTATGCCAGGAGTATCTCTTTAAGTGCAACCTCATTTGAGTCATTGTAAATGTAAATCTGCCCAAGTCCCCAGTGCCCACCCCAGAATTGGGGCTCTGTTTCAACTAAAAGGGCGAACTTATCTTTCGCAAAATTTATCTGCCCTTGTTCAAGATAAAATCTTCCAATCTCGAAAGTGAGTTCGTTCCAGAATGGCTGGATTTTCAGCGCTGAATGATAAAGTTTTATAGCCTCATCGTACTTATGATCCCTCAAAGCGACGAGAGCCAAGAATAGGTCAGCCTCGCCACCGGCACCAAGTCCTTTCGCTTTCTCGAGGAATATCCTTGCACGCCAGCTTCCACCCTTCTTGTACAGGACCCTGCCCACGCCAAGATATCCGCAGGAATTGCGTGGCTCAATATCAATAGATTTGCGGTATAAAGCGAGTGCCTCATCGTAAAGCTTTGCATCCTCTTTTTCCTTTGCCACCCGGACTATATCTGAGTATGTCGGAACAGGCTTTGTTGTCGCACAGCCCATAATGGCAAGAAAAAGTACCCAAAGGCATTTTCGCATATACATAAAAAATATTTCCAGGCGCGCGATAAGTCAATTTTTTAATTTTAACCCGAAAAAATCAAAATTTGTATAAGCCTTATTTGATGTATATTATAGTTCTATATTCTAATCTATTATCCCCTGACACACTTAATACATAAAGCCCCGATGGAAGTTCTTTTTTAGTGTTAATTTTGGGGTTCCAGTTAAAAATATAGTTCCCCTTCTGGAGTTTGCCCTTGAAAAGACTTGTGACCTTTTGCCCGCTCGTATTGAGTATATCAAGCGAAAAATTGTTCAGATTTTCGTAAACACAAACCGGGATATTAACCGACGAATTAAATGGATTGGGGAAAACGGAAGCGAGTTCAAAAGCGCGAGAGCAACGGGAATTCTCCTCTATCCCAAGCGTAAGGTTTTCTGTTGTGACTATATTGGCGCCATCGGAAAATCTAAAGAAATACCGCGAATATAAGCCCACCCCGGGAACATAAACTGAGAAAGCCGAACCATCAAGATAATAATGGTCTTGTGATCCCATAGTATACGATACTCCGTCAACTACCACCTCCCTTATTGTGGGAAGGTCGTTTTCGGGGTCTGTGTAAGTGCAGTAAAAATTCGCTCCGTTTAGATCTGTATTTGCGCCGTAGTTTGAAAGCACAGGCGAGGACGAGGATGTTATCGCATATCCTCCCGTTTTCAAATAAAGCCCTACCGAAATAGAGGCATCATTCACTGAATAAGCGAATGTGTCCGCAACAGATGGTATACAGCCAGGGTTTTTCTCGCAAACATAAAAGCTTGCAATTCCACAACCCGTATAGATGAAATCGCCCATATCAAGAGGTCCAAAGTCTCGATCTCCGCGGAGAAGCGACCAGTCAACGGAAAGTGAAAGCGTGTTTGAGGAGATATCAGTGCTTATATCCCCAAGCCGTGTGTATGTATGAAGATAATCAAGCCATGTTGCGGTGGAATCAAGCTTGTGGACCTTATATAATCCCGTGTAAATATGGACCATAGGAATGCCTATAACTGTTATGCTTGCGTCCCCATATATTGCGGCAAAAAAGACGGAGTCAGGATATGGGGCGCGTGGATTTATTATCGGCACAGTGTAAAGGTGATACACATTAATATCAATATATTGTCTGGGCCAACCGCAGCCCGGATTGCGGACTCGCTCGGTGTGACTGTATGGAAAACCGCCACCATCAACTCTTATTCGGGCATAGAGTTTTGCGTTTGAATACCCGACCCAGAACTCGCGAAGGTCTGTATTTGTGTAAAATCTTTCCCCTGCTCCATATGGCAACATCACAGATTTTTCATCGCCCGCCGGGTCATTGCATACACGGACCATCCTGGTATCTGATGGCGGGAACTCATCCGTGGAATTATTCGGTGCCCATAGGCTCACAGAGCTATCCGTCCAGACTTTGTAGTAGTAGATGACGCTTCCGGTGGATGGATTTGAGGAATAGATTGCCTGATATGTCGAATCATATCCGGGCTCATTTATTCGTGCTGCAAGGACTTCAACGAAACTTGCCCCGTTGTTGGTTGAGATATAAACCGCTCCGCCCATAATTGACCTGTAGTGTGAGGAATCGTTCGCTGTATCGCGGGTGTCAAAATGGAAATATATATCTACAAGAGCATTTGTCGCGGAATGCACAGCATTTATTATTTCTTTGGGCTTGAACAGGCTTATGCCGAGCCCTGTATCGGCAGGTAATCCCTTTGTAATCCCAAATAGGATGTAAACAAAAATCGCGCTTTTGATTCTCATCAATCCTCCCTTACTTTATGTAAACCACTTTTATTATCCTTTTTAAGTTGCCCTTGTATACCCTCATGAAGTAAATTCCATTGGGTATATTTTGTGTTGGGGACCAGTTCTTTTCGTTTTCCTTGAGCGCGTATATTTTTTGCCCCGTAATATCAAAGATTTCAAATTTTGCTCCCTGCGGATAGTCAATATTCAATGTTGTGTTAAATGGGTTAGGGAAGGCTTTTATATCGACAGAAGGGCTCATATTTTCATCTTTCACGCCGAGAAAATCTGTACAAATCTCGTTTGAGTACCCGCCTGCAACAAGTGTATCCTTGATGAAAGCGTTCACACGGTAACAGTAAATTTCACCGGGCGCAAGCGTTGAAGTATCCCTGTATGTTGGGATTGAGGTTGTGTCAATTCGGTGTGAAAAACCGTTCAGTTCTACAGGTAAGAAATTGTGGTGGGTATCCCTGTATATGGCATAAACTATCCTTGTGGGATAAACAACGGGGGTCCATGTAAGACGGAGGGAATCGGGAATAATCACCAGCCCCTCAACCCTTCGTGGTCGCGCAGGATCTATTGCGAATGGGCCACCAAATATTCCCATATCGCACCGTCCAAAATCTGTGTCGCGGTAAAGGGTATCCGGGTCGCCCGTATCAATGCAGGGCGAATCAAGGCGAAGACGAAAATCTGTTGGCGTGGTAAAAGCAAAAAGCGGGAATCCCGTTGCATTTGTGGTTGACACTGGAAAGCCAACAATAGCACCTGATCCAGGAATCCTGTTATATTCGAAATAGACATTCGCACTGTTTGAATAAACAACCGAGTTTGTGGGGTGAATGCTGTTATCAAATATGTTGTTCGCGATTATAGTTTGAGAAAGCGGTGGAGAGGTGAAATTCAAAAGGATTGCGCCACCCCGGGTTGCTGAGTCGGCATAGAAAACGCAGTTTTTGGTAATGACCCCCTGTGGCTGGAATCCGTAAAGCCCGCCACCGCCATGCTTTGCGCGTGTGCGGTAGAATGTGCAGTTTGAAACAAAAAGGGTTCCAGGGTTATCAGCGTAAATAGCCCCACCGAAAGAGTCTGCTATGGTCCTTATAAAAGTGATATTAGAAATTCCAGCAAAGACTTGCCTGCTAATATAAATCCCACCGCCACTTCTTGTTGCCGAATCCCCGTTGAAAACCGATTGTAACATACTGAAATATGGCGGGGTGATTGAGATCAGCGTATCCTCATAGGCGTTGACAAATATTCCGGCACCACGCGGTGCGATATTGTTAGCGAAAGTGTCAGCGCTTATAATAGGATTGCTACCGTTTGTTATGTACAATCCCCCACCGGCTATTGAGGCTCTGTTGTGGTGGATTTTGTTCCCGCTGAAACTCGCGCCGCAAAGATCAAAGAAAACCCCACCCCCCTTCGATGCTGCGTTTCCATAAATCTCGTTTGAGGATATCTCCGCTCCCGCAGCACCGATATATATCCCCCCACCATACAATGCGGTATTATTGCGAATCGTATCTGAGGTTACAGCTGCGCCTGCCATTGGTTCTATATATATTCCGCCACCGCATGAATCAGCGATATTATTTTCTATCGTACAAAAACTTATCATTGGTGCAGAGCTCGTGGATGAGAGAACCCCGGCACCTTTTGGTCCGTGGTTATCCCTGATTACATTCTGGGCTATAGCAACTATTGAATTCTCGCAGTGAACACCGACCCTCCCACCTGTAATGGTAAATCCAGCAAGAAGCCCGTAAGTGACATTTATATATTTGAAAACGGGCTGACCGCTTGTTCCACGCACCGGGATGAGCCCCGGGATAAGTGTTGTATCTGTCGGTCCCGAAACACCCTTTATGAAAATGTTCTTGTTGTTAATAGTGATGGGGAAAATTTCGCCTGCGCCAGTATACGCAGGAATAACAAGCACAATATCGCTGTCCGAGGAGGCATCTATGGCGCTTTGTATTGTGGGGTAAATAAATGGTGTTGGGACGATTCGTACAGTCACGCCGTAAACGAAAAGGGTTACAAGCAACGCAAAAATTATGAAAACAACACTCCTTTTCGTTTTTCCTCCCTTTTTACAATTATAATATTTATTTTTAAGTTCTTTTGTCAATACTAAAATATAAAAAGAGGGAGAATGGTATAATGCTGACGCTCGCAGACGACTGTGCTGATCCTCCGGGTGTCACACGAAAAATCTCACAAGGAAGCCGACAAGAAACGAATAAATACCAAATATGTAAAGCCGTTTGCCTTTTACAACTTTACTAAATAATGCAAGACTCATAAGACCGAAAATAAAAGCGACAGCAACCCCTATAATCTCATTTGTTGAAGGCTTAAAATTTTGTTTTCTGTACTCAAGGAAAAGAGCGCCAAGAACCGCAGGGATTGAAAGTAGAAAGGAGAATGCGAATGCATTTTCCCTTTTTAGTCCGCAGATGATCCCGCCCCCCACGGTTGAGCCCGAACGCGAAATTCCCGGAAGAATCGCTATAGCCTGAAACACCCCAACCAAAAAAGCTCGCAAAGGATTCAACGGCAAATCTTTTTCCTTCAAAAAATTCACAGCTACAAGAAAAACCCCATTGAGAAGAAGCATTGATGCCACAAACTCTGCGCTTGAAAAGCAGCTTTCAATTTTGCTCTCAAACAAAACGCCTATTAGTCCTGCAGGGATTGAACCAACAATAATGTATAAGGCAAGATTCCTCTCGGTTCCCCTAAAAGTGAAAAGGGATGAGAGTATCCTTACTATATCCTTTCGGAAATAGACGAGGATTGCAAGAAGGGTGCCAAAATGAAGCGAGGTCTCCATAATTATCCCCTGCTCCTTAAATCCGAGGATTTGTTTCATAATCACGAGATGCCCCGAACTTGAAACAGGAAATATCTCTGTTATCCCCTGAAGTATGGCAAGAAGTATCATCTGGAAAATACCTGGCATATGAGCCTCTTAATGATGTTCTGTCTTTGTTGTGAATGTTTGTGCGATAATATTCAGGTGCCGCAAGTAAGGTTCTTTTCTGACGATTGGCGCGAAAAGCGCACAATCAACGATATATTTCCTTTTTTGCTCGGTCTTATAAAACAGATAGGAAACAAAAGGACCACCAAGATAGGATTCGGGATTAAACCACAAGCCAGAAAATTTTAGAGCCCTTTCATTATCAATTGTGGATTCCTCAAGTGTTAATGTTGAGTCAAGGATAATATCCCCCTCATAGTATTGGGCACCAACATAGTTCCGTTTTTCCAGCCAGTATTTGGTGTTCAAACTTTTGTCATCAGTTGTCTCAAAATAAACAAAAACCCATCGTTCGGGCTTCAAGGCGCGAATCCAGACGAAATTTGTATCAAACTTTTCGAGGGAGTAAAACCCTGGAACGCGCAATGTAAAACCCCATTGCTTTGCGAGTTTTTTCTCAATATCCACCCTTTCCCTTTCACCAAATCCTGGACTGTAAAGGTACTTTTTGACTCGCTCGTTAATCGAACTATCAACCAGATTATACAGCATCTTTGCGTTGATAAGAATATTTGAGGCGAGTTCGGTTGAGGTCGGGGCAATAAGATAAATAGCAATTTGTCCCCGCGCGTAAACATCGTGCTTTACAAAAATCCAGTCCCTACCCTGAGCAACACGCCGCCTTGCCACAGTGTCAAGACTGCTCACAACCCATAACGAGGTTTTGCCACCCCCGCTAAGTTCAGCAAGGAAGATCAGGTTTTTGGCAGTGCTCAATCTCCCGAGCGAATCGAGATTCGCCCAAGAAAGCGTAAACACCTTTTCTTCCTGTGGCGTCCTTATGGTTTTGTCGTAAACGCTTGCAAGCACATTTTCCACCCTTTCCCTCACGGGTTGGTCTGCGAATATGTAAATTGTATTGTAACTACCTGTTGCCTCGGGCACAGGGCGTGCGCAGGCAAAAATAAGCAATAATAATGAACAAATGACACTTCTATTCATTTACATCAGTTAAATTAAAATTCCTCCCGCCGCCCTTCGATTGCCTTCCCAAGAGTTGTCGGGTCCGAGAACTCAAGATCCCCACCAGTCGGAAGCCCTCGTGCAATCCGCGTAATTTTGACCCCTATTGGCTTCAAAATCTTTGCAAGGTAAATCGCTGTTCCATCCCCCTCAGCATCGGGGTTCGTCGCTATAATGATTTCCTTAACATCCCCGCCCTTAAGACGGTCGATGAGTTCTTTTATGTGAAGATTTTCGGGCGCAATACCATCAAGCGGCGAAAGGACCCCCCCAAGAACATGATACAATCCCTTATATGCACCTGTTGCCTCTATAGCGAAAAGGTCGTTTGGCTCCTCAACCACGCAGATAGTTGAGCGGTCACGGGTCGGATCCTGGCATATTGCGCAGGGATCGGTTGAGGTTATGTTAAAACAAATTGAGCAGAATCTGAGATTGGCGATCGAACGCTCAAGTATATGAGCAAATTCAATGCTATCCTCCTTGGGGCGCCTGAGCAGCCAGAATGCTATCCTTGTCGCGGATTTTAAACCTATGCCGGGGAGTTTCGCAAGTTCACGGATAAGCTCGTTTAATTCCTCTGGTATGGCAGACATTTACGCTCCAATAAGCATTATCCCTCTTTTTCCGTCTCGTAATCGGTAGCATCCTGCATATCAAACCTGAACGCTCGCGACCTTATTTTCTCCGCCACCTCCTCGAAAACCCTTCTCAGCGCGTTATTTACAGCACCCATCACAAGGTCCTCAAGCAGTTCCCTGTCCTTTTCAGCTATGAGCGATGGGTCAATTTCAAGCTTAATGAGTTCCTGCTTGCCATTAACGGTAGCCTTGACCATACCACCGCCCGCTTCACCTGTCACACGTATTGACCTGAGCTCGTTATCAAGCTCCTTTATCTCCGCCATAATTTTTGTGATATTCTGGATCCTCATATACATTCCTTTTCTTCCAAAAGAGATTCATCTTTTTGCTACTTATATTTTATATATATTTTCCAATAGCGCAAGCGATTTATGATGCTTGACAGGTAAAGTTCAGGGAATATCTTATAGATGCACACAGGTAGAGGGGCTATGTATGACCTTATTATAAAGGGGATTTCGGCGATTGTTAGTTTCACTTGCTCGCCCGTGAGAGGTAAAATGATGAATATGCCGCTTGTTATTGAGAACGGCTGTATTGCTTGTAAGGATGGGCTTGTTGCGTTTGTTGGGCAAGAACGCGAGTTGCCCGGCTGGCAGGCAGCAGAAATTGTTGACGCATCCGGTGGGATAGCAACCCCGGGGCTTGTTGACCCGCATACACATCTTGTTTTTGCTGGCGACAGAAGCGATGAATACGAACTGCGCCTCAAAGGGCTCTCTTATGAGGATATCCGCGCGAGGGGCGGCGGAATAATAAAGACGGTTGAGAAAACGAGACAAGCATCACGGGAGAATTTGATTGAGCGCGGACGATTTTTCGCTTCTCAATTTATATCGCAGGGGACAACTACACTTGAGGCTAAATCGGGCTATGGGCTGACAACCGAAAGCGAGATAAAAATCCTCGAGTCAATAAATGCTATAGGCAAAAGCTGTCCTCTTGATATAATCCCGACATTCCTTGGCGCACACACCATACCCGAGGGACTAACACCTGAAACATACACCGAGATAATTGTAGAGGAGATGCTTCCTGCAATAAAGGAGCGTGGGCTTGCTCGTTTCTGCGATGTTTTCGTTGAAAAAAGCGAATTTGGGATACACGAGGCACAGCGTATTCTTGAAAGAGCAAAGGAACTTGGATTTGGACTTAAGGTTCATTCCAATCAGTTTACCGATTTAGGCGGGGTTGAACTTGCTGTGAAACTCGAATGCCGTTCCGCTGACCACCTTGAGATTATAAGCGATGAGGATATAGCTATCCTTGCTGGCAGCAACACCTCTGCGGTATTGTTGCCTGGCTGTAGCTTTTTCCTTGATTACCATTATGCGCCCGCACGGAAACTTATAGATGCGGGAGCCATTGTTGCGCTCGGCACCGATTTTAATCCCGGAAGCTCACCAACAATATCTCTACCGCTTATTATGGCTATCGCCTGCTCAAAGATGAGGATGCTTCCTTATGAGGCTCTTGCCGCGGTTACAACTAATGCCGCTTACGCTCTGGGTGTAGAAAAGGAATGCGGTACTCTTGAGGTCGGCAAAAAGGCTGATATCGTAATCTGGAACGCAAAATCAGTTACGGAAATACCTTACTATTTCGGGGCAAACCTTGTAAAAAATGTGATAAAAAACGGCAGGGTTGTGGTTTAGTCAGGAAGTTTGATTATAGTATTGTCTATAAGCCTTGCACGGCTGAATTTTACCGCGATTGCCACAAGGATTTCGCCCTTTAAAAAAGCGACCGGGTAAAGGTTTTCGGTAGAAACGATTGAGACATAGTCTATCGTGCCGTGTGGCGCTTCTTTGCGAAGGAGTTCTTCCATTGCATTTATGACGATTTTTGCTTCCCTGACATTATCCTCTATGATCAATTTTTCGGCAAGTTTCAGGCTCCTGGAGAGTGCTGTGGCTTCTTTTCGCTCGTCTGCATTGAGGAAGATATTGCGCGAACTCATAGCAAGGCCATCGGGCTCTCGCACAATAGGGGCGACGATAATTTCAATGTTAAAATTTAGATCCCGCACAAGCCGTTTGATAATAAATGCTTGCTGAGCATCCTTTTGCCCGAAGACAGCGATGTTCGGCATAACAATATTGAACAGCTTTGTGCAGACTGTCGCCACCCCGCGGAAATGACCCGGCCTGCTTTTCCCGCAAAGGTGGTCCGATAACCTCTCCACATTAACATATGTAGAGTAATTTTCCGGATACATCTCCGAAACATCCGGGGCAAAAACAATGTCGACATTTTCCTTTTCGCACAACGATTTGTCCCGATCAAGGTCGCGGGGGTAGGTGGTGAAATCCTCGTTCGGTCCAAACTGGGTGGGATTGACAAATATCGAAACCACGACGATATCTGCTTTTGCGCGGGCGATCCTTATCAACGAAAGATGCCCCTCGTGAAGAGCCCCCATTGTGGGAACAAAGCCAATTATTTTTCGTGCCAAACGAATCTCGCTTGCTTTTGTTTGCATCTCTTTCGCGTACCTTACCAGGTCCATATTCACCCCTTTCAGCATATAAAAATATCATCTAAACCCAAAATGAAAAGCGGAATTAGTTGTAAAGATTAGTGTGGGTTTCCCCTCCTATGCTAATCTATATACTTGCCGGGGAATTGGTTTGGTCCTGTTCCCACTTGACAAAATCATTCAATATTTTATATTTCTTGCCTATAACGAAAGAGGAAGATGAGACTTTTTTTCAGGGGCGGTGTGCACCCACCGGAAGAGAAAGAAGCGACCGCAAAGAAAAAGATTGTGAGTTTTCCTTTGCCCGAGAAACTATGGGTTCCATTAGTCCAGCACGCCGGGGCACCTGCAAAACCAATAGTAAAACCGGGCGATGTAGTAAAGAGATGGCAAAAGATTGGCGAACCTGACGGGTTTATTTCGGCTTCCGTTCACTCGCCTGTGGGGGGAAAAGTCCTCGCAATTGAAAATTTCCCCCATCCGCTTGGCAAACAGGTTTTAACTGTTGTGATTGAGAGCACCGACAAGGACACAGAAGCGTTGGCGCTTGAGCCGATTAAAGATTATGACCCCCTGAAGATTCGGGAACGAGTAAAAGAATCGGGAATAGTCGGGCTTGGTGGAGCAGGGTTCCCGACTGCGGTTAAACTTTCGCCACCGGAGACGAAGAAAATTGAATGCGTCATTTTAAATGGGGCAGAATGCGAGCCATATCTTACCGCGGACCATGCCCTGATGCGGGAATATCCGAAAGAGATATGCGAGGGGTTGCGAATAATAATGCTTACGCTCGGTGCAAAAAGGGGATATATAGCGATTGAGAAAAACAAGCCGGATGCGATTGAGATAATGCGAAAAGAATCCGGGAACGAATTTGAGGTTGTCGCGCTCAAGGTTAAATATCCGCAGGGGGCAGAGAAACAACTGATAAAAAGCATTACCGGGAAAGAGGTGCCAGTTGGCGGTTTGCCATTTGATGTTGGGGTATATGTGCAGAATGTCGGAACAGCCAAAGCGATCTATGATGCTGTGGTGCTCGGTAAACCCCTTGTAGACCGTGTTGTCACGGTCACCGGAAAACCACTTCAGAACCCGCAAAATATCCTAACCCCAATCGGGGTTCCATTCAAGAGCCTTCTTGATTCCTGCGACCCATTCTGGGAGGATGTGGGCAAGGTAATTATGGGGGGTCCGATGATGGGGATAGCACAGTATACACTGGATGTTCCTGTTATCAAAGGCACGAGCGGGATTCTTGCACTATCCAAAAAGGAAGCAGAGATTAAGGAGGAATTGCCCTGCATAAGATGCGGGCGATGTGTTGAGGCTTGCCCTATGGGGCTCCTGCCAACAACTATCGCCTTATTCGCGGAGAAAGAGAAATTTGATGACGCACAGCGGTACGGCGCAAACTCCTGCATTGAGTGCGGATGTTGTGCTTATGTATGCCCCGCAAAAAGGGACCTCGTTCACTACATCAGACTCGCAAAAGCTGTCCTGAGCGCAAGGAGAAAAAGGTAATGGAACTCAAACTAATCTGTGGCCCAGCACCACATATAAGGGATAATTCCTCTGTTCGGGCAATAATGCTTGATGTCATAATTGCGCTAATGCCGGCATTTATTGGTTCAATTATAATTTTCGGCACCAGAAGCCTTCTTATTACGATAAGCGCCATTTTGGGCGCGGTTTTGAGCGAGGCTATCGTGCAAGCCCTGCGTAGGGTCCCAATAACAATATCGGATTGCAGTGCTTTGATAACCGGAATTCTTCTCGCTTTCAACCTTCCCCCGGGTGTTCCGCTATGGCTTCCTTTTGTTGGCTCTGCGTTTGGAATTATATTTGCCAAACAACTTTTCGGGGGATTAGGCTATAACCCGATGAACCCAGCCCTTATTGGGCGGGCATTCCTTATGCTTTCATGGCCTGTGCATATGACAACCGACTGGATTGCTCCAGAATATGGGACACTTTCGGGAACTAATGCTATCACCACAGCAACGCCACTCACAGCATTAAAGATGGCGGGCAAAATAATCTCCGACCCGAATTCGTCCATCCTTCAAATCCAGACCGCAAAGGCAAATCTTGAGGCACTGTCAGCCGGATACTGGAACTATTTTGTCGGCACACGAGGAGGGTGTATTGGCGAAACCTCGGCGCTCTTGTTATTCCTTGGGGGGATATATCTTATAATCCGAAGGGTCATAGACTGGCGAATCCCGCTCGTATATATCGCTACAACAGGAATTTTGGGATGGGTTTTTGGCGGGTTTTACGGGTTGTTCTCCGGGGATGCCCTCTTTTATATACTCACCGGTGGGCTATTTCTTGGGGCGTTCTTTATGGCGACCGATATGGTTACAATACCCATAACCGCAAAGGGGAGGGTTTTATTTGCCTTTGGATGCGGGCTTTTCACTGTTATAATAAGAAGATGGGGCGGGTATCCGGAGGGGGTATGTTATTCTATACTCCTTATGAATATCCTGACCCCGCTTATCGATAGGTGGATACGCCCAAGGATTTTAGGAGGAATATGATTCGGAAGATACTCAAGGTTGGCTTAACCCTTATGGTGTATTGCCTTGTGTCAGCGCTTGTTCTTGCTATTGTTCAGGCGAAGACCGCAGCAAAAATTAGCGCGCAGAACTCCGAAAAGAAGTTCAGGGCGATGAAATCGGTGCTCCCGAAAGCTGACAACTTTGTGGAAAAGAAAGTCGAAGGCGGATTTGTTTATTTCGTCGGCTTTAAGGGGGCTGACACATCAAATCCCACAGGCTATATTGTTGAGACATCATCAAGAGGGTATTCAAGCGACATAGTGACACTTGTCGGTATTGATACGACATTTAGGATTGTCAACATAAAGATACTTTCCCAGGCTGAAACACCGGGGCTCGGGACAAAGGCGGTTGAGGGACCGAAGGGCAAGCTCCCACCATTTCAGGCGCAATTTTCAGGGCTTACTGCCGACGAGGTTTTGCTCAGGAAGGATGGTGGCAAGATTAACTCATTGACCGGCGCAACAATAACATCAAGGGCAATAGCACGCTCCTGCCGAAATGCTATCTTACGCCTTCGTGAAGCTCTGGCTCGCGAGAGCAAAATTAATAATTAGAATGTTATGCAAGCGAAATATTTGATAGCAGGTTTTTGCAAATCTTTTGGGGTTTTTGCCGTTTTGTTTTTGACATTTGAAAGCGAATTATTTGCCATTGATTCGCTCAGGGTAAGACTTCTTGGACGAGAACTTCCCGGACCCTGTCAGGCGGTGAGTTATTCTGGTGGTCGGCTTTATGTCGGAAGCGGGGGGATGTTTGCGGTCGTGAGCCTTGCAAACCCATCAAGCCCAACAATTCAGGGTAAATGCTTTTTGCCCGGTGTAATAAATGATATTTTTGCAAGCGGCTATTATGCCTATGTTGCCTCGGGTGAGGCAGGGCTACGAGTAATAAACATAAGCGACCCGTATAACCCACTGGAAATCGGGAGATATGCAGGAATGTCCTATGCAACGGGCGTTTATGTTCGTCAGGAGAGTTGCTTTGTTGCCTCTAATGCAGAAGGGCTATTCATCCTGAATGTGCACACCCCATCAGCGCCAAGCCTTATCGGACAATATCCCTCGCTCGGAACGGGGGAGGGAGTATTTGATATACCAGGAACCTCTTATCTTGCGAGCGGGAACAGCGGGTTCTGGATAAGACCGCACAGCTCAAGCCAACCAGAATATTACTACAATTTCGGAGGATTTGGCGTTGATCTTTATTGCGTGGGAAACTTTGCCTATGTCGCAGGGCAATCAGCAGGACTAATTGTGCTTGATAAATCAAATCCATCTGACATCGTTGAGCGAGGGTTTTATCCAACATTCGGCGACGCAAACGATATCGTTGTTTCTGGTTCTTACGGCTATCTTTCTTCCGGGTGGGATGGCTTTTATATTCTAAATATAACTGACCCCGCAAACATAAGGGAAATTGGCGCTGTATACCTTTACGGCGACCCGTTTCATCTTGCTTACAATTCGCCTTATGCTTATGTTGCGGATAGGATTGCGGGACTATATATCATAAACTGTTACCCCCAATCATCGCCTAACATTGTCGGTAGACTGGCTTTAGGAGGTGTTGCGACAAGATTGGCATTGGCTGGAAATCGGCTTTATATAGCGCACGAATATGGTGGGTTAAGAATCGTTGATGTCACAAATTCAGCATCCCCGCGCGAGCTGGGCGTTAATCTTTCCTACCCTGTTTATGGCGTTGCTGTAAGCGGAAACTATGCTTATGCCGCCTGTGCAACATCAGGATTGCGTATATTCAGTGTTGCCAATCCGGCTTATCCTGTCGAGAGCGCTTATTTTGATATGGGCGGGAATATCTGGGATGTGGCTTTGAGGTCCACATATGCATATGTTGTTGATAGGTGGTTCGGGCTTTATGTTGTTGATATTTCAAATCCTCTTGTCCCTATGCTTAGCGGAACACTCAGCGGGAACGATTTTTCACGAATACATATTGCGGGAAACTATGCCTTCATTAGTGCCCGTTCATATGGTCTTAAAATAGTAAATATAACGGATCCCTCTAATCCTTATCTTGTTGCAACATACACGCCGCAGGCAGAGGTTTTAAGCAGCTATGTTGGTGGCAGTTACGCATACCTTGCTGAGGGCTCAGGGGGGCTTGAAATAATTAATATTCAGAACATCTCAAACCCGACTCATATTGGATATTTCATTTCAACCGGCTATGTTGAGGATGTTTATGTTTTGGGGAATTTTGCCTATATTGCCTCGGGGGCAAGAGGGCTTGAGGTTTTGCGTGTGGATAATCCATCTAACCCGAGGCTTGTCGGATATTACGATACCGGTGATTACGGGATGAGTCTTGTCGTGCGCTCAACCGATACCACAGTTTATCTTGCCGACAGCTGGGATGGGCTTTGGATATTTGACGCGAGCGATGTTTATCTGAGCGCGGGGGAAAAAAGCCCTCGTCCTGCTCGTTTTGGCTTAATAACGAATTATCCCAATCCTTTTAATCCTTCTACGCGAATCGTTCTTGAGGTGAACAAGCCAGCAAGTTATGAGGTTTCGGTATACAACATTGCGGGACAAAGACTTGCGACAATATTTTGTGGCAAGCTCAAGCAGGGGAGGCACGATTTTATCTGGACGCCCCCTCCACACACGCCATCCGGCATATATTTTGTGAGAGCGACAGATGGTCAAGAAAGCGTGAAACTCAAAACCGTGCTTCTTAAATAGGGGGAATATGAGCTTTTACAGGGAGTTTGAAAAGGGGATCCTTCGGGAAAACCCGGTGCTTGTGATAGCGCTTGGTATGTGCCCAACACTCGCGGTAACAACTGCCGCAGTTAACGGGCTTGGTATGGGGGCTGCGTTTACATTTGTTCTTGTTGGCTCAAATGTGATAATCTCGTTTATAAGAAAATGGGTACCATCACGGATACGAATCCCGGTTTACATTGTTATTATCGCCACATTTGTCACCATAGTCAAGCTTGTTATGGCGGCGTATACCCCGGCACTTTCGGCAACGCTCGGTATATTTGTCCCGCTGATCGTTGTAAATTGTATAGTTCTCGGGCGTGCTGAGGCTTTCGCAAGCAAAGCAACGGTTTCCGATGCTCTTGCGGATGGGCTTGGGATGGGGGTAGGATTTACACTTGTGCTTTTGATTATCGGTTCTATCCGCGAAATCCTCGGGCAGGGGACTATCTTTGGTGTGCCTATTATGGGCTCATCTTATAATCCCGCCCTTTCTATGATCCTTCCTACCGGTGGGTTCTTAACCCTTGGCTCTTTGCTCGCGCTAATCCAGCATCTTAAAAGGGAAAGGAAGTAATATGATTGCGAACCTTATAGTCATAGCGATTGGTGCGATCCTTATAAATAATTTTGTATTTTCAAGATTCCTTGGTATTTGCCCATATCTTGGCGTTTCCAAGCGGCTTGATACTGCGATAGGTATGGGACTTGCGGTTATATTTGTTATGACACTTGCGTCAGCGGTTTCCTGGATTGCCTGGCAATTCCTGCTACAGCCGACTAAATCAAACCTTCTTTATATAATACTTCGCTATTTGAATTTTTCCGTTCGCCCCGAGATGTTTGACCTGAGATATCTTGAGACAATAACCTTTATCCTTGTGATTGCATCGCTCGTCCAGTTTGTTGAGATGGTTATCCAGCGAACAAGCCCCGCGTTGTATAATGCTCTTGGGATATACCTTCCGCTAATAACGACAAACTGTGCTGTTCTTGGGGTTGCCGAGTTGAACACAATAACATACAATTACAATTTTATCCAGAGCACGGTATTTGGATTTTCGGGCGGGGTCGGGTTTGCGCTTGCTCTTCTGCTTATGGCGGGTATCCGTGAAAGGCTTGAACTTGTTCCATTCCCTAAAGCCTTCAAGGGGCTTCCGATGGGGTTTTTGATGGCGGCGCTTATGTCGCTCGCTTTTATGGGGTTCACGGGGCTGAGCTTTGTTAAGGGGTGAGATTATGTTAATTTTGATTTTAGCATCAATAGCAGTTTTAGCGGGGCTTGGGCTTTTGTTCGGTTTATGGCTTGCTGCATCTGCAGCAAGGTTTGGTGTTGAGCCAGACCCAAAGGTTACATCTATAACTGAGGCTTTGCCGGGAGCTAATTGTGGTGCCTGTGGATATCCCGGGTGTTCTGCGCTTGCATCTGCTATTGCAAAGGGGAATGCACCAGCAAATGCCTGTCCTGTTGGAGGACAGGCTGTCGCACAGAAAATAGCGAAAATCATCGGGAGTGGCGAGGTTTCCGTGGTTGAGATGGTTGCGGTTCTGAAATGTAATGGCGGGTGCGAAAATGCTTTAGATAAATTTATATATACAGGGATTAAAGATTGTCGTGCAGCTGTGCTTATTGGTGATGGGCAGAAGATGTGTAGTTATGCTTGTGTTGGGCTTGGAACCTGTGAGGCGCTATGCCCGTTTGGTGCGATTACAATGAGCCCACAGATGCTACCCGTTATCGATTTCGATAAATGCACAGGGTGTGGAATTTGTGTAAAGAACTGTCCTAAATCCGTGCTGGAACTGGTACCCAAAAAGAATATGGTTTATGTTGCCTGTAATTCGCTTGACAAGGGCGCATATGTCAAGAAAGTTTGCAAGGTCGGATGTATTGCGTGCAATATCTGCCAGAAGAATTGCCCGTACGACGCTATTCATGTAAAGAATTTTCTCGCAAAGGTGGAATACGATAAGTGCACTATGTGTGGCATCTGTGTTGAAAAATGCCCGACAAAGATTATAATGAACAGGGAAAGTGGCTATTCAGTGCCGGAAAGTGCGAGGGGCAAGGAGATGATTTTGGCTCAATCCTCATCCGAGAAAGCCGAAAGCTAAATTCTTTGACACGAGGATTAGGGAACTCTTCGTTTGTTCTTCCTGGCTTGCGTATTGTTCCGAATTTCATATCAGGTAGCCAAACTATTAGCACATTGAAGCTCATTTCTGGTAAAAATTGGTTCAATAGCTTATCCCAACCATCCCTACAATCGGCTGAGTGGAGGCACCAAGAAAACAACTCTAATCAGCCAAAAGATCTTGTAGTTCGATAACTGAAAATACAGGAACAAACAGGAAAATGAGGGGCATCAAATTGCCCGGTCGAATAATTGCCTTAAAAAGGACTTGTAATTGAAATTTTTTATTATATTATTAAGTGCGAGGGAAAAAGGAGCAAATATGAGAAGGAAGAAGTTGTTTTTGTGTGTGATTGTAGCAGTGGTACTCGCACTTGCTTCCGCAGTGCCAAGAATTTTAAACTACAAGGCTAAGCTTGTTAATGCCTCAGGTGTTGGGGTGAACGATACGATTCCGCTAACATTTCGCCTCTACACGAGCGAAACAGGCGGTGCCCCATTATGGGAACAAACGATACCGGATGTGATTGTTCGTCAGGGGTTATTCTCCGTTGAGCTTTCTGGTTTCCCGGACAGTGTGGATTTTTCCAATCAGTACTGGCTTGAGGTAGAGGCAGGTGGTGAGGTGTTTTCCCCGCGCGAGAAACTTACAGCCTCCCCATATAGCATTCGTTCCCGCGAGGTTGAGCAGGCAATACAGGCGGTAAATACTCGTTCAAATCCGCTTTTGCGACGCGGGATAATGAGGTTTGAGGCAGATAGCGGCGCGGTATTAGAGGATGGAGGCGATACAATTACGGTTCGCTTTCTTGGTGCAGGTGCACCCTCAGCGCCTTCTGCTGATTTTACGCTGAATATTAGCCAGGCATCGATTTCGGTTTACCGCGGGGCAGTATCACGAATACCGTAACCATTGTCCTCCTTACGCCTGGTGCAACACCAACCGTCTCGCTTTCTGCGGTTGGGCTTCCATCTGGCGCAACTGCGACATTCTCTCCCCCCTCCTGCACCCCAACCTGCCCGTCAACGATGACGATCACGACGACCGGGAGCACACCGCCAGGCACATATACCGTTATGGTCACTGGCACAAGCGCGGAGATTACACGGACAGCAACATTCACGCTCACGGTTAATATTCCATTTGACTATACTCTTGTGGTTGATCCGGTCTCCCGGACGATTGATCAGGGTAGCCAGACCTCAACGGTTGTTTCTGCTAATCTAATCACGGGCTTTCCGGAGAATGTCACATTCTCGGTTTCCGGGTTGCCGAGTGGTTGTATGGCTACATTCAGTCCTACGAGCTGTATTTTGTCGTGCTCGTCCACGCTTACGATAAACACCTCGGTCACGACCCCGCCGGGGACATATCCTTGTCTAATAACAGCGATGACCTCAAGCGGGGTAGTTAGAACGACGACATTTACGCTTATTGTGAGGTATTTCAACTTTACGCTATCGCTGAGCCCTTCTTCCGGGCAGATTCCAAGAACTGGGGGTCCGATAACCTCAACGGTAAGTTTAACGAGGGTATCGGAGGTTTCGCAGACGGTTTCGCTTTCGGCAGAATCGGTGCCCGAGGGTGTTTCTGTGAGTTTCAGTCCGACAGGTTGCAATCCAACTTGTAGTGCGACGATGAGCATTACAACAAGTGGTGCAACACGCGGCGTATATGGGATTGATGTTATTGGGACTGGTGTTGGCGGGGGTGCGGATACAGCAACATATACGCTAACTGTATGTGACACACCAAGCGCGCCACAGAATTTGACAATATCATCATTAGGATATAGAAAGCGGGTTACATTGGCCTGGCAACCTCCCTCAAATAATGGGGGATGCTCTATAACAAACTACAAAATATATCGCTCCACCTCCTCTCCACCAAACTCCTTAATCGCAACCGTTGGCAATGTGTTAACATATGTTGATAGTGCAGTAACTGGTGCAGGACGATATTTCTACGCAGTTCGCGCTGTAAATCTTGTGCTGGAAAGCCCTTTGTCAAACATTGTTGACACAATAGTTGACGACTATGCAAGTTGCAAACGGATCCTTGACGCCGGTCAAAGCCATGGAAGCGATTATTATTATATAGATGTTGATAGGTATTCGGGACCACTTGCACCAATAATCGTCTGGTGCGATATGGAAACAGAAGGCGGGGGATATACCTATTACCCTGTTGAAAGCGGAATCCAAACCTACAGGTCAACCGACAATAATACCTGTAAACAACTCGGAATGGATATCGTCTATCCAAGAAGTAAGGCACAGTGGACATATATGCTCAATAGATACGGGTCGTCTTATTTCTCTACAATCCCCGGCGTCACAAAGCCAAGTGATGGCGGAAATTACACCGGTTGTGCTATGAGAAACCCCGCATATTACGGAAGTGGGTGTAGCGACTGGCGAGTCCCCGATGGCGGGCGATGGTGGCTGAGGGATACTCCATACAGCGAACCCAGTGGCGACTACTACGCCAATTGCTGGTTATTGATGTACAATTGGGACCCGAATGACATAAGGTTTAACGACCAGAATTGTAGTTACAGTACCACAAAATATATATGCTCAACAAACGATAAACCATAACAACATTTTAAAGTTCGCCAAAAACAAAAGCGGACCAGAAAATAAATCATATCACATATCGCCCGGACACGATTTCCAATACAGTTGGTTTTTTCATTCTTTGCACCAAATTTTCAACTACTGGTCAACACCGGGAATAGATTGTCTGCGCACCCAATTTGGGCAAAGGAGTTTGTCCACAAGCAAAATAAAAATGGGAACCCCTGAACGCTAAAAATTTGCTTTAAAGAGCCGCCCACATTATATTTTAAGTATGAAAAAAACGGTCGCAATAATCTGTGCCCTTCTGCAATTGTCCTGCTGGTATTCGTTCAGGGAGGCGACAACCGAGAGGAGAAAAAGCCTTTACATAAAGCCATTTGACAACCAAACAGCAGAGCCAGAACTGCCCGAGAAACTTTTGAGCGGGCTTTCAGATGAACTTTCAAAAATCGCCTTGCTCGTGCCAAAGGAGAGCGCGGATTACTATATTGAGGGAAGTATCACCGAGGTAAAAGAAATTGCGTATACATATACGCCCGAGGAAACGCCAAAGGAGTTTAAAATTACACTTAAGGGCAAGTTCAGAATTTTGAGGCGAGATGGGACAGTGATTGAGGAAACGGAACTTGAGGGCTGGGGCACATATCCTGCTTCAACGGGCAACCGCGACGAAGCAATAAGTTCGGGGATAAAGATGCTTGTTGGGAAAATCAGCGATCTCGTGCGTTCGCTTTAAAATATTCGGGCTCAATAATTCATTGTCTTTCAATGTATTCTCTTAAATTTCAATAAATAAGTTTTGCTTACTTAAACTTTTACTTGACAAATAAAATGCTTTTCCTTATTTTAAATGTGGTTGTTATAGAAGATATAAACCTGGGAAAGCAAAAGCCGATAAATCTGAGGACTGCTTAAAAGCGGAGAGGAGCCGTAGTGGGTGGTCACCGGGCGGTAGTTTATGAGAAAAAACGAAAGTATAAGCTCCACTCCCATTGTCGCAATCGTCGGGCGTCCGAATGTAGGTAAATCTACTCTTTTCAACAGGATAGTTGGGAAAAGGATTTCAATAGTCCACAAGAAACCTGGTGTAACACTTGACCGTATTTACGCAAAAGCGAGATGGGCAAAGAAGGATTTTTTCATCGTTGATACAGGGGGGCTTGTGTTTGACCCTAAAAATCCGATTGAAAAAGAGGTGATTGAACAGGCAAAAGCTGCTATTTACGATGCCTCGCTTATAATATTCCTTGTGGAACGCGAACTTCACCCGCTTGACAAAGAAATTGCTGATCTTCTCAGAAAAAGCGGGCGTGGCGTGCTTGTTGCTGTGAACAAACTTGATAACCCTGACAGCACTTCTTCTAATCTCGCTGAATTTTATGCCCTCGGGATTGGTGAGCCATCGCCCATTTCGGCAATGCATGGCTACGGGGTCGCAGAGCTCCTTGATAAGGTTGTGGAAAACATTCCTTCCTCAGAGGAAAAGAGTGCTACAAGGGGCATAAGGGTTGCGGTCGTCGGGCGGGCAAATGTCGGGAAATCATCGTATATAAACAAGCTTTTGGGCTCAAAAAGGGTGATCGTCTCGCCACTGCCCGGAACAACCCGCGACCCGGTAGAGATATATTTCTCGCATAATGGCACCGAATACATCCTCGTTGATACAGGGGGAATCAGGAAAACGAAGGATGAGATTTCGTATTACAGCATTCTTCGTGCGTTGCGGTCAATCTACAGCGCGGATGTCGTTTTTCATATGGTAGACGCGTCTGAGGGCTTCACCGCACAGGACAAAAAAATTTCGGCAATAGCTACACGGGCTTATCGTGGGATAGTTATCGGGATCAACAAGTGGGACCTGATGCCAAAAGACGAAGGACTTAAGAAGAAATACGAGGCGACGATCAAAGAAAGTATCCCGCAACTGCTTTATGCGCCAGTGGTATTTCTTTCTGCTCTAACAGGATACAATGTTCTTAAGACACTTACCGCGATAAAACGGGTTTACGAGGCGCGCGAGAAGCGTGTTAGTACTTCCGAGCTGAATGAATTCCTGCACAGTATCCTTGGGACAAAAGAGCCCCCAACAAAACGCGGGAAAGCGATAAAATTCTTTTATGCAACGCAGATAGAGTGCGTGCCACCCTCATTCGTGCTTTTTATGAAAAACGCGCGCGAATTGGGCAGCCACTATCGTGCGTTCCTTGAAAAGAAAATCCGCGCGCAGTTCGGGTTTGAGGGTGTCCCAATAAGGCTTTTTATAAGGGAAAAAGGATGATAATTGCAAGCATAGGTATCATAGGCGCATCTTTTCTTGTCGGTTCAATACCGTTTTCCTACATTATTGCGAAATCCTCAAGGGGCATAGACCTTCGGAAATTCGGAAGTGGGAATGTCGGCGCGACAAATGTTTTCCGCTCTGCCGGGAAAAAATACGCCCTTTTAGCATTGCTACTTGATATGCTGAAAGGTCTTCTTCCAACACTCCTGGTTAGAGAATTATTCCCATATTCAAACCTGTATATCCTTTGTGCGTCTGCGGGTATACTGGGGCATATATTTACGCCATTCCTTTCTTTCAGGGGAGGCAAAGGAGTTGCAACATCGCTTGGGGCTCTTATCGCGATAAACATAAAGATTACCGCAATTCTTCTTCTGGTCTTTGCGGTAATTTTCGCATCATCAAGAATAGTCTCGCTCTCCTCAATATCATCCGCTCTTGCCCTGCCTCCGGCGTTCATCATCGCCCAGCCCAATCTTGCTCCATTTGGTTTCTTTTTGCTTCTACTCATTTTATACACGCACAGGGAAAATATAAGAAGGCTTCTTAGTGGCTCTGAAAGGAGGATAATATAAAGTGGACATCCTGTCAGAACTTTTATCGGAGGACAAGATATATTATACAATAACAGAGGTAGCAGCGCTAACCGGGTTGAAACCGCACATATTGAGATATTGGGAAACGGAATTCCCGATGCTACGGCCAAGGAAAAACAGGGCAGGGAACCGTGTCTACAGGAAAAAGGATATTGAACTTGTTCTTACCATAAAGAAATTGTTATACGAGGATGGGTTTACAATAGAGGGCGCGAAGCGGAAGTTGCGCGAGGAGAAGAAAGCCCAGCACGAGATAACGCCAGCTATGTATAAGAAGGTTATTCAGGAGATAAAGAAGGATTTGCTTGAGATGGCGTTAATACTCAGGATGAAAATTCGATGAGCCGCTTAAGCGTGAATGCGAAGGATTATCATATTTTATTTTAATATTATTTTCGGGTTTATCATTATTGCGGGGATTCTGGCGCCAGTTTTTATGAAATTAGAAATGTATTTCCCTGCGTGGGTGTTGTATTCGCTTTTTTCAAATGTGTGCCATCAGGATCCGCGTTCGTCCTTTTTTATATATGGCCACAAGGTCGCATATTGTGCGCGATGTTCTGGCGTCTATGCCGGGCTATTTCTCGGCGGGATTGCGGGGTCAATTTTCAAACCGCGAAGGTTTCCTGTTTCCGCTTTTATCGCTATGTTACTGCCCTTAGCCATTGATCGTGTTATGATTGAGTTAGGGTTTTACAATGGGTTCAGACTTATAAAATTTTTGAGCGGGCTTTTATGTGGTATGGCTATATCCCTTTTAGTCTTCTCGCGCGTAAAACCCTGAGATCTTTTTTGCTTGCAATAATGGGATTTATCTCATCCCTGCAAAGAAGACAAGTGCGCCGCCCTCATTAATATCACAGCTTTGTGTTGCCGACCAACTGCCAAGCCCAATATTAACATCATAACCTGCGTCATAGTCGGCCGAAGTATAACTAAACGAGTATAAATACATATTTTGGCAGCTATTATTTAAATGCCGGTATAAGGTATTATGGTGATCAAATCCAGCGGTGTTTGTAATCCCATAGTCCCCACCACCTGAATACTGGTAATTTGAATACCCCATATATCCGGAGGCTGTTGCACCATTGTTTGCTGTTATCGTAACTGAATAGTGAGTACAGGTGTTTGGGGTGTTAAGATTATTATCAAAGAGGGCGTGATTTACCTTTATCCAGGTGCCGTTGTTGCGTTTGAAGATTGATTCTGTTGAGATTGCTGAGAGAGCCATTTTCTTTGCCCTGTTTATGTTATAGTGCTGGAAAGAAAGGGGGTTGCCGTCTCTTTCGTTATCGCTTACGAGTGGTTCCTCGCCGTCACCCCCGGTGTAAGCAGCGACGATTGTCCATCCTCCACCATCGGTGGTCATATCGCAGTACGCCTGGAATGGCGCATTTCCACCCACACCATCCGGGTCTATCGTATATACACCATCTCCTACGCTACAGCCCGCATCAAGTATCGCCTTACAACTCGCAAGCGGCGATGATG